>OLGM01000323.1_pt1 | contig 32794 bp, 34 predicted proteins | sample 1606001 | NCBI WGS metagenome assembly OLGM01 (sample SAMN03283294) | human gut metagenome | biome: human-associated habitat; material: feces | host: Homo sapiens | place: Peru | collected 2012
TAGGTCAACCAGTAGAAGTAGATCCTACTGATAAGGCAACAACTACATATTAAAAAAGAAGGAGAGAATGTAAAATGGGGAATAAGAATGGATTATTAAAATTCCTACAAAACAAAAACACCGTTACTGTAATTGGTGTAGTAGCAGCAGTTTTGGTATTATACGTAGGCTATAACATTCGTGTTAAAAATGCTATAAATCCAATAACTGTACCTTATGCTAAAGAAACAATAAAAGGTGGAACACAAATAACAGAAGATAAAGTTGGAACTATCCAAGTACCACCATCAATGCTAAAAGGTAATGTACTTACAAATCAATCACAAATAATTGATAAGTATGCAAGACCAGATAGTATTATTCCAGAAGGAAGTCTTTTCTATTCAACAGCAGTAGTTGAAGAAGGACAATTACCAAATAGTATCATTATGAAATATCAAAAAGGATATGTTTTATACAACATGGCAGTTACTACAGAATCAACTTATGGTAACTCTATATATCCAGAAAACTACATTGATATTTATCTAAAAATAGTAAATAAAATTGATACAACAAATCCAAATGCTAGTAAAGAAAATGCTGATAAAATAATGTTTGGTAAATTATTAGAAAACGTTAAAGTATTAGCAGTAAAAGATGCTTCTGGTCAACCAGTATTTGCTAACTTAGATGAGCAAAGAACACCAGCAATGATAGTGTTCGCTGTACCAGAAAAATACTATATCCTATTGAAAAAAGCAGAGTTCTTAAGAAACTATGATACAACATTAATACCAGTACCAACTAACGAAAGCTTAGCTGATAAACCAGGTAATATTAAATTATCAAGTGAAGAATTAGAACAATTTATCAATAAAGTAACAGTTACAATAGATCAATAAAAAGAATAAAGAAGAAAAGAGTGGATGGTTAGATGAACGAAAATATTTTTGATAAACTTGATTTTGGCCCTTTAAAGTCCCTATTAGAAAATGATGACATTACAGATATATCTTATGATAACAATGGACAAATATGGATTCGTTCTCTAACTCAAGGTTCTGTAAGAGTAGAAGTAAATGGAGCAACCCCTGAGTTCATTGAAAAACTAGCTTTTCAATGTTCTAACGTCATGGGTACAACTTTTAATAATGCTAAACCTTTCCTAGATGCAGAGTCAGCTGAATTACGTTTAAACTTCGTACATCCATCAATAGCAACTAATGGTATTGCAATGGTTATTCGTAAAACACCAGCAAAGATTAGATTGGAAAAAGAAAAATTATTAAAAGAAGATTACTTCACTCAAGATATTCACGATATTTTAATAAAATGTGTTGAAGGACACTGTAACATAATTGTTGCCGGTGAAACTGGTTCAGGTAAAACAGAGTTTGTTAAATACTTAGCCAGTCATACCAAAACAAACGAAAAAATAATTACCATTGAAGATACTCTAGAATTACACTTAGATAAGATTTTCCCTCAAAGAGATATCGTTGCTATGAAAACAAATAATGTTGCTAGTTACACAGATGTATTAGTAACATGTATGCGTCAGAATCCAAAGTGGATTCTACTATCAGAAGTACGTAGTGCTGAAGCAGTTTCCGCAGTAAGAAACTCAATTTCATCAGGTCACAACATCTTATCAACAATCCATGCCGATAAAGCATCTGCTATACCATATCGTCTATATAGTTTGATGGAAACAGACCTAGATGTTAATCAGTTCTTATCAACAATATATCGTTATATTCAATTAGGTGTTCATATTAGAGCATATTACAGTAAAGAAAGAGGACAATTTCATCGTGAAGTAGACGAAGTAACAGAGTTCTATGTAGATGAAAATAATCAACCTCAAAGTAGAGTAATTTATCAAAAAATGTTTGGTAAAGAACCAATGTTAAGAAAGCCAAGTAAACATTTAATTGAATACCTAGAAAATCAAAATATAGATATTAATTCAGTAGCTAGTCATATGGCTGATGACTTTCCATTTAATGCCGATATTGATGTAGAAAATAAAAATCAAGAACACGTAGTAGAACAACCTACTCAAGCAAATGTAAGTAGTGAGCCATTAACTCCTCAAGTACAAGTAACACCTGAAGTAGCACAAACAAAGCAACAAGTAATACAACCTGTTATGCCAACAGAACAAGTAATACAACCAGTAATTCCTCTACAACCAACCATTCAACAAGAAACTGTTCCAGTTAATAATACTGTAGTGCCATTACAACCAGTACTTAAAGAACAACAAAATATACCAGTTAGTAATGTTGTACCACTACAACCAACAGTAGTACCAGAACCTTCTGCTCCAATGCAAAAAGTAATCCAACCACAACCAGTAGTAGCATCAGTCATTCCAGTACAACAACAAGTTATACCTCAAGTTCAACCTGGAATAATAACTAACCAGGTACAACAACAAGCACCTGAATTACAAACATTACCAACAAATATTGAACCATTACCAACATTAGATGGTTCAACAAGTCAACAATAAATAAAAAAGGGGAGTAATAAAAATGTATATTGAAGAATTACTAATAATAATAGTTATTGCTGTTGGTATTGTAGGATATCGTAGCTATAAAGGTCAAAACTTTGGAAAATTTATTACTGTCCAAGTTCAACAAATGTATGATAGATTTGCCCCATATTCATTCAAAGTAGTAAGAGAAAAAACCAAAGAATTAGGTCAAGAGTATACAGCCAAACAATATACAGTACAAGTAGTAACAATGTCTATCTTTGCTGGAGTAGTAACATACTTATATTTTTATAACTTAGTAATATGCTTATTCTATATATTTGCCGTTATAATGATAGTTCCATACTTATCATATTTAAGATGTAAAAGAATATATAGTGAATTTATCTTTGAACAAATTCAAGTATATACATCAAACGTTATTATGGAATTTGCTACTACTCAAAGTTTTGTAAAAGCTCTAGAAGGAGTAAGAAACTCAGGTATCTTAGAAGACCCAGTAAAAAGTGATGTTGATTACATGATTGAATTAGCTTATAAAAATGGTAGTATTGATGAGTCACTTGCCCATATGAGTAGAACATATCCATACTATATCGTAAAAAACATGCACCAATTATTCTTACAAATAACAAAAGAAGGTGCTAGAAACTCAGCTGATTCACTAGATAATATGCAATTAGATATCGATATGTTAGTTGAAAGTGTATATCGAGATCGAATAGAAAGAGCAACATTCCATAAATCATTCTTACAATTTGGTATTATGTTATATTTAATGGCAATGTTAGTTCAATACTTACTTGGTAGAGAAACATATATCATTCTATTAGGAAGATGGTATGTAAAATTATTGTTACATGGCGTATTAATAATAAATTCATATTTCCTTCTAAAAGGAGAAAAATATTATAATGAGAATGTAGGTGCTGAGTAATGGAAGCGTTAATAGTAGGAGCAATCATAATAGGAATCTTAATATATAACGATACAATCGATAAAAAGAAATTTATGATTGATAATGAAAAATATTTACAAGCCTTAAGAGAAGAAGATTATACATTTTTAGTATATGCCAAGTATGGAGAAGAAGTAGATGCCGATCAACTTTATATGAAAAGATGTACTAATGCTATTATTATATTTTTAGTAATATTAGCACTAACATCAACTTCAGGTAGTTCATCTGGTAGCTTACTTAATCCACAATTTTTCTTAAATCTAGTACTATCAATAGTAGTTGGAGTATTAGGATTTAAACTACCATACATGCAATTAAAAAGTTTTTATAAAACACACTTACATGAAATAGATATAATGTTACCATACTATCTAAAGAGTTTAGAGATATTAATTCAACACTATACAGTACCAGTTGCTTTAGGTAAATCAATAGATGATGCTCCAGATATATTTAAACCTGGACTAAGAGAATTAATAAATAAAATAAACTCTGGAGATTCAACAATAGATCCATATATGGATTTTGCTAATACTTATCCAGTACGTGATTCAATGCGTATGATGCGTCTATTATATAGATTGGGTTTAGGTTCACAAGAAAAGAAACAAGAAAGATTAATGATGTTTTCAAGAACTGTATCAAATCTTCAAAATAAAGCTCGTGAAACTAAATATAAAGAACGTCTAAATCATATGGAAAGTCAAACTATGATTATGTTAGTAGTAACTGGTGTAGGAGTAATGTTAATTATCTTAATTTCTATGATGATGATGTTTAATATGTAATAAAAATATTGATAAAAAAAAACGATTTTGTTATAATTAAATTGTAAAGATAGGAAAGGAGATGTATATATAAATGAAAGCAGCAACAGGTGAATTAAATTTAACAGTAATTACATTAATCGCAATTGCAGCTGTAATTGGTTTCTTCTGGGTTATGTGGCCAAATATTAAATCTGCTATGAATAGCCAATGGGGAAATATTAGTGGTAATGATCCTAACAATGGTATCATTGTTCTTGAAAGAAGATAAATAAAAAGAGGTGATTAGCTATGCGTGATGCGTTTGGTGGACTTATGAATATGGTAATTATTATTGTCTTTTTAGTATTAGTTTCTGGCTATTTAGCATTTAATGTTAACTACACCAAAGCTTTTCGTGTAAAAAATAAAATAATCACTACAATAGAACAATATGAAGGAAACTGTGGTAATGAAAATAGTGCTTGTAATCAAGAAATTATAAGTTACATGAAAGAATTAGGATATAATGCTGATACAAATATGAGAATTGATGGATATGAATGTCAAAATGGATATTGTATTCAAAGAATAGAACCAAATAGAGATTCAGCATCAGTAAATGATCAAGAAAAGAAAGTTTATTACAGAGTAGTAACAGCTATAGTAATAGATATTCCTATAATAAACAAAATTATGCCACAGTTAAAAATATTTCAAGTATCAGGTACAACAAAACAATTTGTACCAACTTCATAATAAGGAAAAGATAATATGAATGTTATTATAGCTAATGAACAGCAACAAATACTATCAAATCTTGATATAGACATTATAAAAACTATAACAGGAAGTTATGATGCTAGAGAAATAGTTGATATATTCCAAATGAAATTATCTTTAATAAAATGATACTTGATGTAACCGCAATAAAAGGATATGAGAATGCAGATAATTATCTAGCTCTAGCTCAACAACTTGATCCTGATAAAATAATTTTGTTTATACCAGAAAATAATAAGCAATTATGTACTTCAATGTTTTTATCAAAGATAATTTCATTTGGAATATATAATTTTACTACTAATATTGATGGTATTAAGTATTTAATACAAAGGCCAAATACATACGCCGATGTAGAAAATCTTCAACATATGGCAAGACCTGTGGTGGTGTCTGAAAATAGTAATATGGCACCAAATACTGTATCAAAAGTAATTGGATTTAGAAGTATAACTGATTGTGCTGGTTCTACAACATTAATTTATATGTTAAAAAAAGAATTAGAATCAGCAATGAATGCCACAGTTTTAGCTATTGAAGTAGGTAAAAGAGACTTTGTATTTTTCAATGAGAAGAATATGATTTCAACTACTAAAGAAGATTTAAAAGATATTATTACTCAAAATACACAGGCTCAAGTAATATTAGTAGATTTAAATGCATACCCACATGATGAGGTATGTCAAGAAGTGTTTTATTTAGTGGAGCCAAGTATAATAAAACTTAACAAGGCAATAAGAAGAGAACCTAATGTTTTTAATAGAATAAGAAATAAAAATGTTATCTTAACAAAAAGTCTATTGTCAAATAAAGATATTGCTGATTTTGAGTTAGAATCAAATATAAAAGTATTTTATAATATGCCACCATTAGATGAAAGACAAAGAAATGGAGCTATAAATGATTTCTTAGGTAGAATCGGTTTAATATCATCGATGTCTAGTTCAAGTAATTCAGGACGTGTTTTTGGATTATTTAGAAGATAAGATTGACAAATAACGGTTAATAAGATATTATATTTATAGCAAAGGAGAGGTATTATGTTAGGTACTATGAAAAATGTAGGTCAAGTCGGCGGTGCATGTGACGGACTAGAACCAGTAATCAAAATAATAAGAGATGGAGTTTTAAAATATGTATGTATATTAATTCCAATTGGTCTACTTTTATTTGGTGTTTTTGATTTAGGTAAGGCAGTTATTGCTAGTGATGAAAAAGAAGTTAAAGCAGCTCAAAGTAGATTAATTAAAAGAGTTATTTATGCCGTATTAGTATTTTTAGTACCACAAATAGTTTCATTAATAATGAATGTGGTAGCAATTGGTGTAGGCGATGAAGATACTACTAGTTGGGCTTCTTGCTGGAACAATGCATATGTAGTAAATAAATAAATGAATAGCAAATAATTGCTATTTTTTTTTTGTTATGATATATTTATTATGTTATAATGTATTTGGAGTGATCTATATGAAAAAAGGAACTACTTTTTGTTTCTTACTAATAATAGGACTAATAATGCTTAGTTCTTTTAGTGTATCAGCAAAAAGTTTAACAACAACTAATATAAAAGTGAGTAATTATGTGCAAATAGGTGCAGGTTCAGGTTTCGAAAATGGTGATTTTACATGTGATGGAGATAATGCCATACTTGGAAATGTAAATGATGAAAATTCAGTAGCTTGGCTTGTAAATGAAATATTAAATTACTTAAAAATAATTGGACCATTCTTGGTATTGATATTAAGTAGTATAGAGTTTGTAAAGGCTATATTAACATCCGATGATGAGAGCCTAGCTAAAGCTCAGAAAAACTTAATAACACGTTTAATATTGGCAGCAGCACTATTTGTTTTACCAACATTAATAAGTGTAATTTTAAATGTCTTCGGAATAACATCAAATGAAATATGTATATTTCAATAGAATAAATGTAAGAGGTGATAATAAATGGTAGATTTAATGCCGGCTACAACAATATCGGATTTAATAAGAACAGTGTTGGTAACAGTTATAGATAGACCAGCATTCCTAATTTTAAACGTAGTATATCAAGTGTTTTTTAATGTCGCAACCGTTGAATTATTTAGTAATGTAACGGTAAGAACAATATATTATAGATGCCAAATGGTAATTGGTATTTTTATGCTCTTTAAATTTGCTGTAACAATATTAGAGGGAATTGTAGATCCAACAAGGATCACCGATAAAAAACAAGGTGCTGGAAAAATAATAACTAGAATAATCACATCGCTTGTTATTTTAGCTTTAATAACCCCAATCAATATTCCGAATCCTGCTAACAAATGGGAGGAACAATTAAAAAATAATGGTATTATTTTTGGAGCGTTGTATTCATTACAAGATAGAATATTAACAAATAATACTTTAGGAAAATTAATTCTAGGGACTTTGGAAGATAGTGACGCCAAGAACAATAGTGTTGCAGAGGCGGGCTCACAATTTGCAAAGAGTATTGTCCAGAGTTTTATAAGGTACAACTTGAAGTCTGGAACCTTAGACACTCCACCAGATGGCGGAGAATATGAGGATGTAATTTCAAATCGAGTTTGTACTACTGACAGCGATGTTGAAGATAAGTATAATAATGGTAATACACAAGAAATTCTTTCACTAGTAAACTTAGAATGTAGTGCTCAAAATGGAGGTAATCTATCATCAACTCTAAAAAAGGTATTTGGTGGTGCACAATATGTTTTTGCATATAGTCCAATTGGTGGAATATGTGCTTACATAATTTCGATAATTCTAATAGGATTTACAGTTGATATTGCAATTCGAGCAATTAAATTAGCAGTATTAAGATTAATAGCTCCAATTCCAATAATAAGTCACATGAACATTTCAGCAAAGGAAAGTAAAGGTGCTGATTCGTTTAGTCTTTGGGTAAAATCATTAACTACAACATATTTAGATTTGTTTATTAGATTAGCAGTATTGTATTTCGTATTAGCATTAATCCAACAAATGATATCACCGGGCGGAGTGAGAATAAAACTTGGTACAGGATTACCAGGTGCCTTAGCATTCGTATTTGTAGTAATAGGATTATTACTATTTGCAAGACAAGCCCCTAAATTTCTTCAAGATGCTTTAGGATTACAAGGAACAATGAGTAATATTGGTTTATCAGCAATTTTATCTGGAGCAGGAGCACTAAGACAGGGCGGAACATTCCAAGATGCTCTTTGGGCTGGACGAGATTCTGTTGATAATAATATTAATGCAATTAATAGTGGTAAAGCACCTCCAAGCGTAGGTATGGCATACAATGCCGGTAGAGATTTAGCCGCTCAGATAATTACAGGAAATGATAAGATGACAGCAAGAGCTATGGCTAGAGGAAGAGGTAGATTAGCTCAGATGGGTATCACACCTGAGATTGCTGAAAAATATAAGGATTCTATGAAATTACAAAAAAACATTTTACAAGGATTGGAAGATGCTCAGCATGCCGGACCAGTTAAAGATGAAAATGGTAATTCTAGGGGCTACTACAACGTTACCTATGCAGATGCTTCTGGAGGTATACATACAACACAAGTTAGGGAAGCTGATATGGCAGCTAGGTTAACGGAACAAAGAGGAAGAGCAGCTAAAGCAGAAAGTGCCTACAACGACATTAAGGCAGAACAACAAAAATATGGACAAACTGTTGGATATCGAGAGGAAAAGCGTGGTAGAACACATCCATATCGTTCTGCTAGAAGTCAAAACCGCAGACCGACAACAATGCCTGATAACTGGTATGATAATACAGCTAACGAATTTAATACAGATAATAGTGCTAGGGTTAAACCTCCAGATAATAGAATGTTATAAAAAAATAAAAAGGAGTGTGATATAAGTGAATGAATATTTAATACCTGCTAATACAAAAAAAGGTCAATTGATTTTAGGTATGTTTAGAACAAGTGACTTGATATTATTAATAGCTGGTGTCTTTACAACAGTATTGATACTAGCTTTAATACCAATCACTTCAACAATAGGTACAATACTAGCATTATCCCCTGGCGTTATATGCGCAATGCTAGTTGCACCTGTACCATATTATCATAATGTTTTAAACATAATTATTGAGGTATATGATTATTTAACATCAAGACAAACATATCGTTGGAAAGGTTGGTGCTATAAAGAATGGCTAAAAAAGTAACATCTGGTTATACAGAAGATTGGTTACCAGTAAGAGGTATTCAAAATGGTTTTATAATAACTACAAATAATCAGAAAGTAACAGGAGTAAAAATTACTCCAAGAAACATTTTTATTCTTGATCCGCAAGCACAAGATAATGTTTTGATAAGTTTAAAAAACTTCTACAATATGTTAGATTTTGAGTTCTGGCTAGTAGTTGCTGATAGACCAGTAGACATCTCCGTTTACATGGCTCAATTACAATTACTATATAATGAGGCTACTGATCCAGCTATTAGGAAATTAATATTACAAGACATAAATAAAGGTAATATGTTTATTAACAATAATGTTGTTGATACAGAATACTATATTTTATTTAAAGATAAAAATGTTGATTTATTACAAAAACGTGTAAGAACTATGATAAACGGTTTAGCTAGTTGTGGACTTAATGCGGCTCAAGTTAATAATTCTGATTTACGTATAATCTTAGAAAATTTCTTAAATGGGGGAACGAATACTGAGTTTGGGACGGTGATGTCATAATGAGTATTGGAATAAGAAGTCAGTTAGCTCCAAAAGGACTACATTTTAATCCAAGTGATTTTACTATAAGCGACAATTACGCTACAATTTTAACAGTAGTTTCTTACCCAAAATATATTCAACCAGGTTACTTATCATCATTAACAAATATGCCTGGTATTAAAGTAGTTGTAAAACACATTCCTGTACCATTCCAACAAATGGCAAAAATGTTAAATAAACAAGTGGCTGATTTAAGAGAAAAATATCGTAATGAAAGAGATTTAACAGTTCAAGAAAGATATCGTCAAGATGCTGAAAGTTTGGAATATTTCATTTCCATGCTAGCAGCTAGTCAAGCACGCATCTTTGACTTTCAAATGCATATTATGATTACTTCTCCAACAAAAGAAGGATTGGAATTAAAAAAAGTAAATGTTAAAAACTACTTAGATGCTATGGGATTACGTGCTGTATCACTACGTTTTGAACAAGAAAAAGTATTAAAATCAATTTTACCTATTTTCCCATCTCAAGATGTAGAACAAAGAATTGGTACTCCAATTCCATCAGTTACAATAGCAGCTATGTATCCATTTATTTTTGATAGTATAAAAGATCCAGGACTATCAACACTACTTGGTGTAGATTTCTCTGGAGGAGTAATTTTATTTAACCAATTCTTATATAAAATAAGAAAAGAAAATAACCGTAACAACGCTAATATGATTGTTTTAGGTACATCTGGTTCAGGTAAATCAACTGCAGCTAAACTTCTTCTAAGAGGTCACATCCGTAATGGTTGTCAAATTGTTATAATCGATCCAGAAGATGAATTTAGAGATATTACACAAGCTTTTGGTGGAGATACAGTAGATATTGGTAAAGGTGGAGAATTTGGTTTAATTAACCCGTTAGAAGTAGTAATCGATGCTGATGAAGAAGAAATAAAACAAGGTTTAGGTTACACAGTCCTAACTAGAACACTTCAATTCTTAAAAGCCTTTATGAAATACTATGATCCATCAATTCAAGAAGATGTCCTAACAATGTTTAGTGAAGTAGTACAAGATACATATAAACGTTTTGGAATTGACTTTAATACTGATTTCTCACACTTTACAAGTGCTGATTATCCAACTTTTAGTGATGTATATGCAACAATAAAAGGTAGACTAATGTCAATGACAGAGCAAACTCAAGAACGAGAAATAATGGAACGTCTTGAATTAAAAGTTAGACCAATCACAAAAGAGTTAAAGTTCTATTTTGATGGTCATACAACAATAAGTAGAGATAGTGACTTCATGGTATTTAATATAAAAGAATTAATGAATAGTGATTCAACAGTTAAAAATGCTTTATTCTTTAACGTTTTAAAATATGCATGGGGCTTATGCTTAGACTATGATGTTGATACAGTACTAATGGTAGATGAAGCACACGTCCTATTAGGCGATAAAAATACACTAGGTGCTGACTTCTTAGCTCAGGTACAACGTCGTGCCCGTAAATATAACACAGGAACAATTATCATAACACAACAACCAAGTGATTTCTCAGATCCTGCTGTTATAACACAAGGTAAAGCAATTTTTGATAACTCATCATATTATTTAGTAATGGGCTTGAAAAAACAAGCTGTAGAAGATTTATCATTACTTATTGATTTAAATGATAGTGAAAAAGAAAGTATAAAACGCTATTCTCAAGGTGAAGCATTATTTGTATGTGGAAACAGACGTATGAGAATAAATATAACTGTAACAAAAGAAGAATTAGACTCTTTCGGTACTGGAGGAGGACTATAGTAAGTAGTAGTTAGGTGGTGATAGCATGTCAGCGTATAAAGCCAATAGAAATGGTGATAGTAGCAATCTTTCTGAAAAAGAAAGAGCTGATAAAAATAATGCCCAAAACGTTAGAAATGCCGCTGACGTAGCTATTGCCAGTGGGCATCCAGTAGCTGCTGCTATTGGAGGTGCTGTAAAGACAGCAGACAAAATAACTGGTGGAAAAGCTAGTGAAGGATTAGGTAAAGCTGCAACCAAGGTAATGAACAAAATGCCTAATGGTAAAGCAATGCAAAATGCTTCCAATAAATTAAATGAGTCCGGTGCTGGTGATGCCATAGGTAAAGCTGCTGCCATGAAAAATGGTGCTGGAGGTACATCAGGAGCTACTGGTGCTGGAGCAACAGCTAGTTCTGGTGCTCAAGGAGCTGCTGGAGCTGGTGACGGAGCAAAAGCTGGTTCTGGAACGCCTAAAAAACCATTGCTAGGAAATAAGGATAACTCAAAAGAAAAATCTCCAGGTACTTTTAGCGGAGAAGGTTTTGGAAATATAAACTTTAAAAAAGTTGCGATGATTCTATTACCAGTGGTAGTTGTATTATTTGGCTTTCTATTATTAATATTATCAGCTTACTCAGTAACAATGGGGGGGTTTGACGAAGCCTTTGGAGCAGCAGGAGCCTCTGGCGAATCAACTGGAAATCTTAATTATTCAACAAATGATCCAAAAGCTCAGGAATTTTATAAAAGAATAAATGAAGTAAAATTAAGTCTTCAAATGTCTGGTAAAAACGTAACAGCAGTACAAATAGTTGCTGTTTATCGTGTCCTAGCTTCAAAAGATGCAAGCATCAATTATGAAAGCATGACTACAGATAAATTAAAAGCTATAGGTATAGCAGCAGCTGATGGTTATAGTGATGATGCCGATACTTATGCATCTAACTTAGCAGATTCAATATTTGCAGAATACTTTCCGGAGTATGAATTTGAAAGAAGAAAAAATCTAGGAATGCAAGTTGTTGATTATATAGAAAACTATAACGACCTTGTTAGTGGTTATAATACAAGCACTTGTGCAGCACAAGGAACTTGTAGCTACACTATCAAAGGTATAAATACAGGTAACACATCAGTAACCAAAAACTTAAATGCTGGTAATATAAAAGTACGATTAATGAATTGTAGAAATCAAGGATGGGGTACACCAATAGCTGGTGAACAACTAATTGATTTAGAAAAATATATATTAGGTGTTGTCTACGGAGAAATGGGTGAAGGACAAAATACAGAAGTATACAAAGTCCAAGCTGTTGTAGCTCGTTCATTCGCCTTAAGTAGACCAACTGCCATGAATAACTCTGGTGGAACAAAACTAATAAGTGAAAATGGCCAAACAATATTACAAATAAGAAACTGTACAGAAGATCAAGTTTACTGTGATCCTGATCAAGGTTGTTCAACTACTGTTAGTGCCGTAGATGCCGATAGAACAGGAGCAACAATCTATTCAGGAGCAACAACAAAACCAGTAACAATAAAAAGAGCTCTTGCCCAAGACTCACCATTACGTTCAGCAGTAAGTTCTGTAATGGGACAAGTGGCTGTAGATAGTAATGGTTACATTGCCAATATTGGTTATCAAAGTACTATTCAAAATAGATGGAAACAAATGGTTTCATCTGGTATGGATTATAAACAAGTAATAATATCAGATTATTCTTTAGTATCAAGCATTGTCGAAAATACTTGTAATATAAATGGAACATCATCATGTGCCGTAGGAGCTTCAGGCCCATACGCAAACTGGAAACAATATGAAGGTTCATGGGTAAATATAACCTTAGGTAATTCAGGTAAAACAATAAACCAAATCGGTTGTCTAGCAACTTCAATTTCCATGTTAATAGCTAAATCAGGTGTTCCAACAAATGTCCAAGGAGATTTTAACCCTGGTAGTTTCGTAGAAGCCATGAATAGAAATGGTGGTTTCGTAAATGGTGGTAACCTAGTATGGGGAGCTGTTCAAAGAGTAGCGCCACAATTTAAATACGTAAACAAAATAAATGTTCATTGGATGAGCCAATCACAAAAACTAAGTAAACTACAAGAATTACTTAACCAAGGTTACTATGTAGTTGCTGAAGTAAAAGGTGATACAGGACAACACTGGGTAGCAATAGATAACATATCTAATAACCAAATAGTAATGATGGACCCAGGAAGTAGCTCAACTAATATGTGGGCAAGATACAATTGGGCCAATACAAGTTGCTTTAGTTATTTCAAAGTTGGATAGGAGAAAAGAATGAAAAAAAGGTATATTGTGATTCTAATTATTATAGTAGTTTACTTTGCAGTTTTCTTTTTATTATATGGAAGAGAAAATTATAAACAAAGTAAATTAAAAACAACAATTATAGTAAATGATAGTTCAATTTGGCAATTAGAAGAGAATAGTTGGACTAATATAACAAATTCTACCTCTGAGAAAAATGCCTTAAATTGGGAAGAATTTAATATCATTATAGACAATAAAAATGTTGGTAAATATGCCATTGTCTATGATGAACAATGGTATCTATTTGATAAAAATAGAAAGCCATACAACTATACCGGTAATTTAATAGCTTATCAAGCAAACTATACAATGAAAGTAAAAGATTTTACTAAACAAGAAATAACAGACTTTACAACAGTAAATAAAGTACTTGAAGAAAATAATCTAAGTACTAATCAAGAATTTACTGTTAGTAATTATATAGATGTAGATTATGATAATGATGGAGTAGATGAAAGACTATACTTTATAAGTAATGCCTTTCCAATAGATACTAATCCAAGTACTATATTTAGTATTGTCTTTGCTGAAAAAGATAATAAAATATACCAAATATATAAATCAATTGAAGAAAATAGAAGTTTTAATGGCTGTAAGCCATATATAAGTGCTATAATAGACGTCAATGAAGACAACAGGTATGAATTTATTCTATCTTGTAGTAGATATAGTGTAGAAACACCAATTGATATGCTATATCAATTTAAGGATAATGAATTTAAAATAATTGTTAGTAATCAATAAAATATACTGACGTTTTCAAAAGTAGATGTTATAATATAAGCGAAAGGGAGTAGTAATATGAAATTAAAGTTTAGAGCAGATTCACATGATTTACTAGTGTTCGGAATATTTGCTGGTTTTTTACTATATGTAGTTGCAATTGTTGTATCAAACCTAGCTTCATTTGCAACAGAAGGGACATTATCAGGATTCAATCCATTTCCAGCATTTGAACCAAGATATATTCTAACAACTTTAATGCTTTTCGTATTAGCACTTGGAGCTTTATTTATAAGTGTAAGTTCTTACTTCTTTGATAGAGAAAAAGGTCTAGGTCTAACAACAGAGAAGAAAGATAAAGGATATTCTCGTTGGGCTAAAGATAAAGAAATCAAAGAAGAATTGGAATGTGTACCAGTTCAAGCCAAAAGAGCTAAAGCTGCCGGTATTCCACTAATTGTTACAAAAGAAGAGTTATGGGTAGATAATGGTGAATATCATTCCTTAATCATTGGTGCTACTGGTTCAGGTAAAACACAAGGTGTTGTTTTTCCACAAGTACATAGTTTGGCAAAAGCTAGAGAATCAATGATTATAACCGACCCTAAAGGTGAAATTTATGAAAAATCAAGCGTTATGCTAAAAGAAATGGGTTATCAAATTTTACTATTAAACTTCCGTGACCCACAAAATGGTAGTGCTTGGAATCCAATGACTTTACCATATAAATTATATAAACAAGGAAATCATGATAAAGCAATCGAGTTACTTGATGACTTAGCTTTAAATATTCTTTATGATGACAGTAATAAAAATGCTGATCCATTCTGGGAAAAAACATCAGCTGACTACTTCTCAGGAGTAGCTCTAGGATTATTTGAAGATGCTAAACCAGATGAAATAAATATCAATAGTATCTCTTTAGCAACTACAACAGGTGAAGAAAAATTTGGTGGTTCAACATACATCAAAGAATACTTCGCTGCTAAAGATCCAGCTAGTGCTGCCGCTATCAATGCTTCAAGTACAATAATGGCACCAACAGAAACTAAAGGTAGTATATTATCTGTATTTAAACAAAAAGTTAAACTATTTGCATCTCGTGATAACCTAAGTGAAATGTTATCTTATAGTAGTGTAGACCTAGAAAGTATAGGTGAAAGACCAACTGCTGTATTTATCGTTATTCAAGATGAAAAGAAAACATATCACTCATTAGTTACAATTCTATTAAAACAAATATATGAAACATTAATTTCAACAGCACAAAAACATGGTGGAAAGTTACCAGTAAGAACAAACTTCATTCTAGATGAGTTTGCCAACATGCCACCACTAAAAGACGTAACAACAATGATTACCGCAGCACGTTCAAGACGTATTAGATTTACTATGATTATTCAAAACTTTGCACAATTAGATGCTGTGTATGGTAAAGATGATGCTGAAACAATCCGTGGTAACTGTGGTAATATTATTTACTTAATTACAACAGAATTAAAAGCCCTAGAAGAAATTTCTAAAATGTGTGGTGAAGTAAAATCTAAGAAAGATGAAAAGACTGCTTCAACACCTTTAGTAACTGTCTCAGACTTACAAAGAATGAAACAATATGAAACAGTAATCCTACGTATGCGTAAACAACCATTTAAAACTAAATTAACTCCAGATTGGCAAATAGATTGGGGTAGAAAATATCCTTTAGCAAAGTATCCAACTAGACCAAAAAGAGAAGTTCATACTTTTGATATAAAAGAATTCGTTAAAAATCAAAAGAAAAAGAAGTTACTAGAAATGATGAATGCAGCTGAAGCAGAAAGTACTGGAACAACAGATAAACCAGCTGAGAAGTTTAATGAATTTAGCTTTGGAGAAAAGAAACCTGCAGCTATGGGTAGAGGTCCATCTTCAAGTGCACCACAAGACTTTACATCTTCATTCTTAGATAGAAAGAAAGAACCAGAAAAAAAGCCTTTTGAACCTGTATTTGTACCAGATGAAAGACCAAAGGAAAATCCAATAAACTCATTTGCAGATACCAAGTTTAGTCCAATACAAGAAAACTCAAAATCTCAAGCTAATAATGATAGTGATTTCAACTTTGACGTTGACGAATTAGTAAAAAAGATTGATGCAAAAATAGCAGAACTTGAGGAAGAAGAAAAGAAAAACAAAGGAAAAGAAGAACAAAAGATATCTCCAATTCCAGAAGTATCAGTTCCAAAAACTCCAGTGTCAACCCAAGAACCTGTACCAACACCAATTCCTGAAGTTACAGAATTAAAGACAACTCCTGTAGTTGAAAATAAACCTGTTAATAATCTAGAGTTATCAGACGATGATTCAGATGATGACTTCTTTGATGACTTTTTTGATAATTAATATAAGGAAGGAGCTTAAATTATGAGTATTAAGTTTGATTTAGGTAAAAAGGATGGCAAAGTAAATGATATTGAAGCAGATGAATTAGATGAATTCGACGATTTAGACGATGACGATGATTCATCTACTGATTATGTAGCAACAAAAAAGAATATTGTTGATGATTCGGATGATAACGACGATGATGATGACGATGAAGATGTAGAAGATAAAAAGTCTTCATCAACGAAAGAATCAGGTAGTAGTGATTTTAAACTATTCCTAATGAAACTTGCTTTCATTATAGTAGGTATCATAGTTCTACTATTTGTAGTACTAAGTATAGCATCAGGTGGAAAACGTTATAGTTATGAAAAGATAGAGAAAATTATGACTAATGCAGCAAAATCTTATTTTGCTGATTATCCAGAAAGTCTACCAAAGACTGAATCACAAATTGTTGAAGTTGAAACTCCAACGCTAGTTCAAGCAGGTAAGATGAAAGACTTAACTGAATATACCAAAAAAGGTGTTGTATGTACTGGAAAAGTTAGTGTTGTTAAAACTGGTAATGATTATACATATACACCAGATTTAAACTGTGGAGAAAGTTACAGAAGTAAAACTTTAGCAAACGCAATCATGGACGACTCACCAGTAACAACATCAGGATATGGTCTATATAAAATGGATGATTACTACGTATTTCGTGGTGAAAACGTTGATAACTATGTTCAATTAGGAGAAACAATCTGGAGAGTAGTTAAATTAGATACAAATAGAAATGCTTATCTAGTAACTGAAGGATATGCTGGATATAGTAGTTCTTGGGATGATAGATATAACGCTGAAGCTAGTTACAAAACTGGTATTAATAACTACTCAACAAGTAGAGTTAAAGATTTCTTAGATAAGATTTATGAAGAAACAAAGAAAGATGAAAGAATCTTTACAGAATCTGATAAAGCAAAATTATCAAGATTTGACGTATGTACTGGTAAAAAAGATGCTAATAGTAAAGTAAATAACAACAGTATAGAATGTCAAACTACTGAAAAGAACCAAATATTAGGAATCTTAACATTATCAGACTTTATCAATGCAAGTGTTGATCCAAACTGTACAACAGGAGCAAGTATCTCTTGTCAAAACTACAATTACTTAGTAACAAGTTATAAGTGGTGGACATCAACACCAGTTGCTAATACAACATCACAAGCATATTCAATTACAAGTGATGGAACAATTAAAAAATCTGTTTGTAGTAGCTACAACTATGTAAGACCAGTAATTAAATTAAGTAGTCGTACAATGATAACTGGTGGTACTGGTACAGAAAAAGATCCATACATAATAAAATAATAGGAATCTATAATTACTATAGATTCTTTTTTTTCATCTAATATTGTAGAGGTGAATATATGACAATAGATATGAAAGACTTTCTAAATATCTATAAAAGTCAAAATATAAACATCATTGACATACGTAGTAAATATATATATGAACTAAGTCATATAAGTAAAAGTATCAACATCCCATATGAATACTTACTTCTAACCCCAGAAAAATATCTAAATCCTAATGAGAAATATTATTTATGTTGTCAAGCAGGATATACTAGTAAAGAAGTTTCTAAAAGACTAAATGCCAAAGGTTATAATACAATCAGTATAAATGGAGGCTACAACAGTTACAAACTAAATATGAAAAAAATCTAAAATACAACAAAGAGTACTAGACAATAGTACTCTTTTAATATGTAAAGCAGAAACTGATTGTATAGACCAGCTATTTTTTTTGTATTATAATAAAAGAAGAAGGTGAGTAAATTGGATATAATTAATACATTTATTGAATACAGTACCAATGTTATATCAAATGGTGGAGTACTCCTAGGAATGTTTCTAATTATTATTGAGTCATTTATTCCTGTATTACCACTAAGCGTATTTGTAGCTTTAAATACTCATACTTTTGGTCTCTTACCAGGAATACTAATGTCTTGGGTATCAACTTGTATAGGATGCTTTATTTCATATTCTATCTTTTATTATGTATCTAATAACGTAATATATAAACATCTAAGTAAAAAGACTATGAAAAAAGTAGATAAAGCCATAGATAAGTTTAAAAATATATCTCTATCAAATTTAACAGTCATAATAACATTACCATTTACTCCCGCTTTTCTAATAAATATTTTATCTGGAGTATCAGGAATGTCTCGTAAAAAGTTTTTAGTAGCAATCCTAATAGGTAAAGTATTTATGATAAGTTTCTGGGGTTATATTGGTAAGAGTCTAGTAGAGAGTATGACTGATATAACAACAATTATAATTATGTCTATCATGATAATAATTGCTTACGTATTATCAAAAGCCGTAGGTAAAAAAGCAAACATAGATTAAAAAAAGAAGTAGGAGAGTAGAAATGGAATATATAATTATAATTTTATTAATTATAAATCTAATTTTAGGAGTAATATCATTATTTAAAAATATTAATGAAAGCAACATTACTGAACGTCTAGGTAAACTAGAAGTAAGTATGATGAAGGAACTTGGTGACTTTAAATCAGATATAAGTCGTAACTTAAACAAAGATTTTACAGCTTTAAATGAACAACTAGAAAGGCGCTTAATCGCTATAAATGAAAGAGTAAATGAAAGACTAGATCAAAATTTTGAAAAGACTAATAAAACATTTATGAATGTCATTGAACGACTATCAAAAATAGATGAAGCCCAAAAGAAAATAGAAACATTATCAACTGATATAGTTAGTCTTCAAAGTATTTTAACTGATAAAAAGACTAGGGGAATCTTTGGTGAAGTAAACTTAAAACACATTTTAACAAGTGTCTTTGGTGAAAGAAATGACAATATTTTCCGTCTTCAATACACTCTAAGTACTGGAGTAATAGCTGACTCTGTAGTCTTTGCTCCAGAACCACTAGGAACAATCGCTATAGATTCAAAGTTTCCACTAGAACATTACCAACTAATGGTTGATAAAAAACTAACTCCAGATTTAAGAGAAAACTATGAAAGACTCTTTAAACAAGACATGAAAAAACATATTGATGCCATAAGTAGTAAATACATAGTTCCTGGTGAAACAGCAAATCAAGCCATTCTATTTTTACCAGCTGAAGCTATCTTTGCTGAAATAAATGCTTATCACCAAGACATCATTGATTATGCCTATAAAAAGAAAGTATGGATAACATCTCCAACGACTCTAATATCAACATTAACTGTCGTAGAAATGATAATTAAAAATATTGAACGAGATAAATATACATCTATAATTCATGAAGAATTAAATAAACTAGGACTTGAATTTGCTAGATACAAAGAACGTTGGGATAAACTAGCAAGAAGTATTCAAACTGTAAATAAAGATGTTGAAAATGTCTCTATCACAACAGATAAAATAACTAAGAAATTTGAAACAATAAATAAAGTCGAAGTAGCAAGCCTAGACTACAATAATAATAAATTAGAATAATATTCTAGAAGGAGGACAATATGAATAATGATCAAAATAACGGATTTAATTCTCTTTACAATAATACTAACAACACACCTAAACAAACAACAAACAACCCCTTTGACATTATAATGGATGATGAACCAGAAAAAGACACTTTTAGTAATAGTATAAATATTGTTCCTCTTACTAATAACAAAGATAATATTGATCAAGATAATTGGCAAAACGCCAATAATATTTCAAATCAAAATCAAGTACCTAATAATTTTGCCAGTCCTAAACAGCATATGTACTTAAATGATTTCCAAAGAAAAGATCTTATGATGGCCTACGTAGGCTTTAAATATGAAAAATTCTGTACTCAAACTCTAAATATAGCAGCCTTAGTCTTTGCCGAATTTTACTTATTTTATCGTCGTATGACCTTACTTGGACTATTCATGTTAATAAGTAGAACATTATTATTTGTCTATGTAAATCCATACGTCTCATTTACTATAAACATATTATTAGCACTTTTATTTAATAAAATATATCTATATCATGCTAAAAAGAAAATTAATAATATTGAAAAACATAATAGTTCTCTACCATATACTGCTTTAAGAGAAAAAGTAATTGCCTCTGGTGGTACTAAACAATCATCTGCTGTAGTTGCCTTTATCTTATATCTTCTTGCTATAGTATCAACTCTAATAATAGTAGGAGCTATAGATATAACAACAGGACCATTAGCAAACTTTAATATATTTACTATTCTTAGTAAAAATCAAAAATTTGATGGCAAAATTAAGTACGAAGAAAATATTGATATTAATAAATATTACCAAATAGTAATGCCAGAAGAAATAATAACTTCTAATTCAAATACTAATATTACTGGTAATATTAAAACTAATCCTCTAGATAGTAAAAGTAGTTGTAATTATAAATTTAATATCTTAAAAGACTACATAGATGCTAAAGACTTAGCTAATCAAATGTCTAAATATTATAAAACAAAAAAACCAAAAGAACTCCAAATAAACAGTATAACTTGGTATTATATTTCTTATGAAGATAATGATAAATTTAATATTTATCTAACAACTAGAAATAAACGTGTATATATGTATGAATTTAGAGAAGAAAAGAATGCTGACTCAACATATTGTGAAAAGTATAACGAAAGTATTATTAATTCTATATTTTATAATTAAAGCACAATTAGTGCTTTTTTTCTGTCTTAAAAATTACTAACTAATCATAAGTTTTAATATGATAACAAGAATAATTATAATGCTTATTGCCGCTATTTTTATGGTATTTGGTCTAACTTATATAATTATATACATTAATCTTTTTGCATTTGGTTATACTATAAAAGAATATTTATATTATATTTTAACTCAACCAGAATGCCTACTTTATATAATAGGTCTACTAACAGAAATAATAGTTATTTATACTTGGAAAGGAAAGAAAAAATGAATTATATCTATGACATATTATTAAATTTTAATGACTCAGAAAACTATTTTGAATTCTATGAATGGAAAGAAGACGATATTTTTGAACATATAAAAAAAATACCCTTAGTAAGAATATCTAAAGAAACAATGTATGATTTTCTAACTAGTAAAATAAAAGTATCATCTACCTTTCTAGACTCTATAAAGGGAAATACCATTTCTTATAAAAATAAAAAAGATATAAAGTATGGTTGCTTATTTTGTGATTTAAATAAAGTCCTAGCTATAGAATTTAATGGAAAAGGTCTATCTCTAAGTAAAAGTACTTTATTATTAGATGAAGAGGAAGATGTTATTGATGAGACCACTCTTTTAGATGAAGAAAAAGTAGAGTATGAAGTAGTAGAAAAGTATCCTAATAATTTATTTTTAACTAGAGATGAATTATTTAAAAGAAATTATTTATTAAATGAATTAGACTTCATAAAGAGTAAAAAAGACTATGATAAATTTAATTATTTATATGAAGAAATCTACTCAAGTGACAAATTATCTTTTGAGGAAAGGGTAGATAAACTAACTACTGCGATAAAAGATAATTATAGTTCTAAATTCAATGACTTATTTGAAATTATTAGACTTACATATATAAAAAAATAATTATTTCAAACTAAAAGATCTCAAAATATGAGATCTTTTTTTAGTAGTCGATTTTCATGGCTTTTCTAACTTTTTTCATTTGTTCTTCAGCTTTAGCTTTAGCAGCTTCTGTTCCTTCTTTAAGTATTTTATCAACTACTTCTGGATGTTCATCATAATATTTTCTCTTTTCTTTAATCGGTGTTAAAAACTCATTCATGGCCGCTATAAGTTCTCTTTTACATTGAACACATCCTCTAGAACCATTCTTACATTCACTACATATCTTTTTAACATTATCGTCATTATTAACTAATTTATGATAGTAGTAAACCATACATACATCTGGATCTGCTGGATCATCTTTTTTTATCTTATTAGGATCAGTAACAGCACCCATAACTTTTTTAGAAATAGTCTCTTCATCATCAACTAAATAAATGGCATTTCCTAAACTTTTTCCCATCTTATCATTACCATCAAGTCCCTTAACTCTTGTTACATTACTTAATACTTGTTCAGGCTCTTTTAAAGTTTCTCCATAAATTGAATTAAACTTACGTACTATTTCACGACATTGTTCAATTAATGGTAACTGATCATCTCCAACAGGAATCTTTTCTCCATCAAAAGCCGTAATATCAGCTGCTTGTGAAACTGGATATCCTAAGAACCCATAAGTAATAGACTCTCCATCATTACCAAACAATTCTTTTTTCTGAGCAATCTCTGTCTTAACTGTAGGATTTCTCTCAAGTCTAGCAACCGTAACTAAATTAGAGTAGTAAACAGTAAGTTCAGCAATCTCTGGAATCTTAGATTGAATAAAAATATGTGCTTTATCAGGATCCATTCCAATTGCTAATAAATCTTTTGTAATCTCATAAACATTCTTTCTAACTTTTTCTGGATTATTAAAGTTATCAGTTAAAGCTTGTACATCAGCAATCTCTAAATAAAAGTCATAATCATTTTGTAATTTAACATAATTTTGTCCAGCCCCAAAATAATGTCCTAAATGTAAATTACCAGTAGGTCTAAGACCTGTTAAAATAGTTTTCATATATATACCTCATTTCTTATTTATATTTAATATTTTATACTTAATTAATTATTAAAGCACCATCGTTTTACATACTTAAACATCTAATCAACTCCTAAAAAAAAGACTCTAGATCCTAATATAGGACAAGAGTCTTGTGCCACCTAACATAGTTCATATACTAACATATACGTTCTACTTATAACGGGAAGAATACCCGGTCTTTTATACTATTATTTCCAAAAGACACTCGTTAGTCCATTCGATATTCTATAGTGACAACTTTCCACCAATTAGTTGCTCTCTAAACACATCTAAAATATTTACTAATCTAACTCACAGTTTTAATAACTAAAATAATTCTATCACATAACTATATCAAAGTCAAATTGCACCCCTAATAACACTTTTCCTAGTAAAAAATAGTTGTCTAAAAAATAATTATAAGTTATAATATTAGAAGTTGGAGGGATATATATGGCAAAAGAAGTAAAAGCTAAAGAAACAAAAAAAGAAGAAACAAAGAAAAATGTTCATGCAGTACCTGTAAAAATAGAAGGTGAACAATGGAAAAATGCCTTAGATAAAGCTTTTTCAAAGAAACAAAAGACTGCTAAAGTTGATGGTTTCCGTACTGGAAAAGTACCAAGAGATATTTATGAAAAACATTTTGGTAAAGAATCATTATTTTTAGATGCTGCTGATTTATTATTACAAGAAGCTTATCTAAAAGCAATGGAGGATTCAAAGTTAGTACCAGTTGTACAACCAACTGTTGACTTAAAAGGAATTGATGAAAATGGTGTTGAATTTGAATTTAAAATCATTACTAAACCTGAAGTTAAAGTAAAAAAATATAAAGGTTTAAATATCAAACCTGAAAAAGTAGAAGTAACTGATGAAGAAATCGAGCATGAACTTGGTCATTTATTAGAAAGATATACTGAATTAGTAACAAAGGAAGACGGAGAAGTTGAAAATGGTGACATCGCTGTAATCGATTTTGAAGGATTTAAAGATGGTGTTGCATTCGATGGTGGAAAAGGTGAAAACTATTCTCTAGAAATCGGTTCACATACATTTATTCCTGGTTTTGAAGAACAAGTTGCGGGTATGAAAACTGGAGAAGAAAAAGATATTGAATTAACTTTCCCAGAAGACTATGGTGCTAAAGATTTAGCAGGACAAAAAGTAGTATTCAAAGTAAAAGTAAACGAAATCAAAACTAAAGAAAAAAGAGAATTAGATGAAGAATTCTTTGAAGATTTGGGTATGGAAGGTGTTACTTCTGAAGAAACTTTAAAAGAAGAAATTAAAAAATCAATCGCAGCTCAAAAAGAAGTTGACGTAGAAAATAAATATATTGATAAAATACTTGAAGAAGTATCTAAAAATGTAGAAGTTGACATTCCAGAAGAAATGGTTGACGAAGAAGTTGATAGATTACTACATAGATTTGAAGAACAAATGAAGATGCAAGGTATTTCACTTGACTTATATTATAAATTTACTAATACAACTGAAAAAGATTTAAAGAGTCAAATGGAAAAAGAAGCATACGCAAACGTATTATATCGTTTAATGTTAGAAGAAATCATGAATCTAGAAAAGATTGAAGTAACTGCTGAAGAAGCTGAAAAAGAAGCAGAAGAATTAGCTAAAAAGTACCAAATGGAAAAAGATCAATTCTTAGTTCAATTTGGTGGAATTGATATGATTCAATATGATTTAGAGATGCGTAAAACTCTAGATTTACTAAAAGAATTAAACAAGTAAAAAGGTGATTATAATCACTTTTTTTCTTTTCTACAAAAATTTACAAAATAATCGTAATTTTCTTTGAAAAAATTAAAAATTAATATATAATAAAAAGCAGTATTAAAAATTTGGAGGTGAATATCCCTTGGAAAAGGAAAAGTTAAGAGTTTTAATTATTAATGATATGGTCATCTTTCCAAATAACGAAGTAAGAATTGAGTATGACAAGAATTTTGATAAACAAATGAGTGAAACATTCGACTATGATGATGAACTTATTTTAATTGTAAATCCTATTGATGAGTCCAATGTTGATATTATGTCACTACCTAATTATGGTGTCCTAGGACGTATAAAATTAAAATTAAATGTTCCAAATGGAAAGACTCGTGTTGTTTTAGAAGGACTAAAAAGAGTAGAAATAACTAACTACGTTTTTGATAATAAAAATTATGAAGCAAACTATAATGATATACCTATAATGACAAATCCAGATGAAGATAATTATATTAATATTTTAATAAAACATCTTGAACATTATATCGATAAAGTTCCATATATAGGTAATGCTGTAATGAGTCAAATAAATAATGTCTCTGGTCTAGATGAACTTTGTGATTTAATAGCAAGTTTCCTAAACATCGACTATAAAAAGAAAAAGAAATATGTAACAACAGTAAATCCTATTGATAGATGCAAATTATTAATAGAAGACATTAATGAAGATTTACAACTTGTCAAATTAGAACAAAAAATCGAAGCTGAAGTAGAAAAAGAGTTAAGTGAAACTCAAAAAGAATATTTCTTACGTGCTAAAATAAAAGCTATGCAAAAAGAACTAGGTGAAGCAAACAGTAAAGATGATGAAGTAGTTCGTCTAAAGAAAAAAATCGCCAAGTTAAAATGTAATGCCAAAGTAAAAGAAAAGATAAATCGTGAACTTGCCCGTTACGAAGCTATAAATAGTAATTCTCCAGAACTTGGTATGATAAGAGATTACTTAGATTGGATGTTAAATCTTCCTTGGAATAATACTACTAAAGATAATGAAGATCTAACTAAAGTAAAAGCTATCCTAGATAGTTCTCATTATGCCCTAGACGAAGTAAAAACAAGAATTTTAGAATATTTAGCAGTCAAACAAAATACTAATAATTTACGTAGTCCAATCATCTGTTTAGTTGGTCCACCAGGAGTAGGTAAGACTTCTCTTGCGATAAGTATTGCTAATAGTCTAAATCGTAAAGTTGCTAAGATTAGCGTTGGTGGTATCAATGATGAAGCTGAAATTATCGGTCATAGAAGAACCTATATTGGTGCCAATCCTGGTCGTATAATTCAAGGTATAAGAAGAGCTGGAACTTCAAACCCAGTCTTTATAATTGATGAAATAGATAAAATGACTAAAGACATAAAAGGAGACCCAGCAAGTAGTCTCTTAGAAGTCCTAGATCCAGAACAAAATAAAAAGTTCTCTGATCACTATATTGAAGAAGAATTTGATCTTTCAAAAGTATTCTTTATCGCAACAGCTAACTACATCGAACAAATTCCATATGAATTACGTGATAGGTTAGAAATAATAAACTTATCTAGTTATACTGAATATGAAAAACTAGATATTGCCAAACGTCATCTAATACCTAAAGAATTAGAAGAACATGGTCTAACTCCATTACAACTTCAAGTAACTGACGAAGCTATAATGATAATGATTAGAAATTATACAAAAGAAGCCGGAGTACGTGAACTAGAACGAATTATTGCTACATTATTTAGAAAAATTGTCAAAGAAATATTATTAGAAAAAAATACAGTTTTTTATAAAATTACTCCTGAAAATATTGAAAACTATTTAGGAAAGAAAAAGTATTTTTATACTGAAAATAGTAATAAAAATGAAATTGGCGTAGTAAATGGTATGGCCTATACTATTTTCGGTGGTGATATCCTACCAATAGAAGCCAATATTTTTAAAGGTAAAGGTGATTTAATTTTAACCGGTTCATTAGGTGAGGTTATGCAAGAATCTTGTCAAATAGCTCTAAGTTATATTAAAGCCAACACCGAAGAGTTTAATATTGATTACAAATTACTAGAAGAAAATAATATTCATATTCATTTCCCGGAAGGTGCTGTTTCAAAAGATGGTCCATCAGCTGGTATCGCTATAACAAGTGCCTTAATTAGTATCTTTAAAAAGCAAACTGTAAACTACAATATTTCCATGACTGGTGAAATAACCCTACGTGGTCGTATCTTACCAATTGGTGGCCTAAAAGAAAAAATAATAGGTGCTCATAGAGCTGGTATAAAAACAGTTTTCTTACCAAAAGAAAATGAAAAGGACTTAGAAGAAATTCCTGAAGATATAAAAAAAGATATTACTTTTAACTTTGTAAGTAATTATATAGAAATATATAAGAAACTTTTTAAATAGTACAACCTAAAGAAGAATATTAATTCTTCTTTTTTCATAGTATGATTTAGGAGGTTAATATGAAAAAAACAATATCTTTAAAGAAAAACTTAGAGTTTCCTTCCATGATTGGTGAAATAACTGCTATCTCTCTAGATCATAATCTAAAGTTCCAAGATGAAAGTAATATTGCTGGTGAATTTAAAGTAACGGGAAACTACAAATTAACAGAGGCATCTCGTCTAGAAGAAAAGTTTGACTACACAATTCCTGTTGAAATAGCTCTAACAGAAAAACTAGACTTATCAACAACAAAAATATCAATATCTGATTTTTACTATGAAATAGAAAATGATGATACTATGGTTTGTAACATTGAATTAAAAATAGAAGGCGTTGAAATAATAGAAGTTAAAGAAGAACAAGAACAACCAAGTATTGAACCTATTAAAACCGAGGAAAAACCTAATAAGGAAGATGATAAAATGTCTAATTTAAAAGAAACAAGAGAGTGTGATGCCAACTTAAGTAACGAGGAAAAAGAAATCCCTGAAATGCCAACACCAAAAATAGATAAAACTCTAAATTCTAAAACTCAAGAGCAAACAGTAGAAATTACTCAAGTATCAGAAAAAGAAGAAACAACTAAGAATGTTGGCTCTCTATTCTCATCCCTTGATAGTAGTGAAGAAACATTTTCAACATATTCAGTATATATACTTCGTCAAGAAGAAACTATTCAGTCTCTAATAGAAAAATACCATGTTACCAAAGAAGAACTAGAAAACTATAATGATTTATCAAACTTAACAATTGGAAGTAAAATAATTATTCCAAACACTACAAATGACTAATGATGAAAAAATACTAAATAAATATAAATTAAATCCTAAAAAAATTAAATATCTAAAAAAAGTAAAAATAATAGATACTGATAAAGGAACATATACTTTAAAAATAAAAACCAGTAACAATAATAAAATATATACTTATTTAGAAAATAGGAATTTTGAAAATTATCTTCCACCAATAAATTCTCCAAAAGATCCATACGAAATATATGAATATATTGAAGAATCAGAAATGTCTAAAGAAGATAAAGCTCTAAACTTAATCTATATTCTAAGTATTTTACACACAAAAACTACAGTTTATGAAAATACTAATCTTGACTCTATTAAAGAAATATATGAGTCCAATTTAAAAGAGTTAGAATACTTAGATTATTATTATCACGATCTCCAAGACTATATCGAAAATAAAGTTTATATGTCCCCAGAAGAGTATTTATTAATCAGAAATATAACTAATATATATAACGCTATTTCATTTTCTAGAGAAGCACTAGAAAAATGGTACAATGAAAAACTTCAACAAACCAGGGAACGACAAGTCTTATTACATAACAACATCTCAACTGAACATTTCCTATTATCCAAAGATAATGCTTATCTTATAAACTGGAATAAAGCTAAACGAGGTTATCCCATCTATGACTTAATTACTTTTTTTAAGAATGAATATCAAGATTTAGAATTTAAAAGTCTCTATAATCTTTATCAAAAAAAGTACAAATATACCTATGATGAAGAACTATTATTTTTCTCATTAATAGCTAAACCTTGGAAAATAACTTTTACAAATAATCATTACAATAACACCATAATTGTAACCGATCTAATCGAATATATTGAAAAGGGTAGTAAACTAGTATCAAAAGAAAACAAAGAAAATCAAGAAACAGAGTAGTAAAAATTCAAACAGTAAAATAACAACATTAAGTCTTGTTGTAATAAAAAGTAAAAGTAACATCTGATAAAAAAGTATTATAAAAACAACTATAACACCAACCAAGTACAAGATATTACTTTTTCTTTTTTGTTTGCACGAATAACAATTACAAAAGAAAGGATGTTTATTTTTCATACTTTTCACCTATAGTAATTTATGATACAAAAAATAAATAGTGCAAATATCATTTACTATTGACAAAAGTTTTTATAATGCTATAATTATAATTGATAATAATTATCAATAAGGAATTTATATGAAAAAGAGAAATACAATACAAAAACAAATAATTTTAGATACTCTGCGTAATGATCGAAATCATCCAACTATGTCCGAACTTTATGAAAAAGTATCACAAAAGTATCCTAAAATAGGCCAAGCTACAGTATACAGAAATGTTAATGACTTAGCCCAGTCTAATACAATTGAAAAGATTGTTGATACTGCTGGAAACTTTCATTATGATGGCAATCCTAAAAAACATATTCATTTAATTTGTAAAAATTGTAATAAGATTATTGATATTTTTGATACTAACGAAGATGAATTTATTTCTAAAGTATCTACTGATAATTCTATTCTTGTTGAAAGTGCCAACATAACTCTTGAAGGTCTATGTAAGGAATGTAAAAAATTATTATCAAAATAAAAAAAGTGAGGTAAAAATAATGGAACTAAAAGGAAGTAAAACTGAAAAGAATTTAATGACAGCATTTGCTGGAGAAAGTCAAGCTAGAAACAAATACACATATTATGCAAGTAAAGCTAAAAAAGATGGCTATGAACAACTTGCTGCTATTTTTGAAGAAACTGCTAATAACGAAAAAGAACATGCCAAATTATGGTTTAAAGAATTACATGGTGGAGCAATCCCATCAACTGAAGAAAACCTAAAAGATGCCGCTAATGGTGAAAACTATGAATGGACAGAAATGTATAAAGAATTTGCTGAAACTGCTAAAGAAGAAGGCTTTACAAGACTTGCGTTCTTATTTGAAAAAGTAGGCGAGATCGAAAAAGAACATGAAAAAAGATATTTAAAATTACTACAAAATATCGAAGATGATAGAGTATTTAAAAAAGAAGGAACTAAAATCTGGGTATGTAGAAACTGTGGTTATGTTTATGAAGGAACAGAAGCTCTAGCAACTTGTCCAGTATGTGCTCATCCACAAAGCTTCATGGAAGTAAAAGCTGATAATTACGAATAAGTCCAAACCGGACTTTTTTCTTTTTTAAAATGAAATTTCTGTTTCTAACTCTTCATCTTCAATCGCAATAAATAAAAATAAAATACCAGCTATTAAAACTAATGTCGTAGCAATTAAATTAATAACTGTAAAGTACTTTTTACTCTCGGTATTATTCTTATCCAAATTTTTATATGAACGATAACTAGAATAAAAAAAATAAAAGTATATAATACTCGCAATAGAAAAAACTAAAACTAAAGACTTTCGGTAATTTTCTTTAGCACTTATATCACCAAAAATAATATATTTTCTCTCCTCATTATTAGACCAAAAAGAAAAAATAATAAGTCCTAAATATACTATCCAAATATAATTTTCTATTTCAATTTCTTTTAATATTTCACTTTTATTTTCCATATTAAAATATATTCTAATACTAATAATAATATAATTTTGTAGGTGGTAGAATGAATTTAATACCAAATGTTTCACCCAAAACTTTTACAGCTAGTGCTATCATAGTAGGATATTTATTAATAGATGATTTAACTGCCAACGAACAAAATGCCTTAGGTAACTGGCTCATGTTAACTGCCCAAGTACTATGTACAAATGCTTTTTATAAACAAGTTCAACAAGAACGTGAAACCAGTGGAGAAAACAATAAAAAAACAGAAATAGAAATGCTTCAAAAAATGGTCAATGCCATCGAAAAAGAATTGAATAATTTAAAATCAAATATTTGATATTGACTCACTCTCTACGCTAATATTTTCTTGAAAATAAAAAAAGCAAAAAGTTCCTACCAAAACCAAAACACTTCCAATGAATCTAATTAAATACTTTTTATCATTCTCATGCTTTTTAAAATCTCTATAATTTCTCCATAAAAAGTAAAAATATATAATAATATTAATAATTAAAATACTCTTAAATATTTTCATAGCTTCTTTATTAGCCTGAAAATCTTTTTCTATTATAGATTTTTTTATTAATTCATCACCATATATATTAACAATAGCAACAACAATATAAATTACCCAAATATAATTTTCAAATGTCAACTCTTTAATTTTGTCATTATTCATATTTAAATATATGATAAATACTTAAATCAATATATCAATAAAAATAGTCTAAAAATAATTAATTCAATATCTTATAAAATGTGATATAATTTACTAGTAAATTGAGGTGTAACTATGATAAAACATGAATTACTTGCTCCAGCTGGTAATATGGAATGTCTAAAACAAGCAGTTTTTAATGGAGCAGACGCAATATATATAGGTTGTAAAAATTTTGGAGCTAGAAAATTTGCTAGTAACTTTACTAACGATGAAGTAATAGAAGCTATTAAACTATGTCATCTTTATGGGGTAAAACTTTATGCTACTATGAATACTCTTGTAAAGGATAATGAAGTAGAAGACTTTCTAACTCAAATAGAATTTCTTCATAAAAATGGCATAGATGCTGTTCTAATTCAAGATTTTGGAATGCTTTGCCTAGTAAGAAAAATGTATCCCAATCTAGAAGTTCATGCTTCTACTCAAGCCAATACTTCTTCAAAAGATACTGCCGAGTTTTTCTATTCATTAGGTGTAAAAAGAGTTGTCTTCTCTAGAGAAATGTCTCTTGATGAAATAAATTCAATTGATGTTCCAATCGAAACTGAAGTATTTGTTCATGGTGCCCTTTGTATCTGCTATTCTGGTTGTTGTCTAATGAGTAGTCAAATTGGTAATCGTTCAGGCAATAGAGGAGAATGTGCTAGTAGTTGTCGCCTCCCTTATAGCCTAGAACATAATGGAAAAACCATAATAAGTAACAAGTATTTACTAAGTACAAAAGAACTAAACACCTCATATAACTTTAAAGATCTTCTAGCTAGCAATATTAATTGTTTCAAAATAGAAGGTCGTATGAAAAGTCCAGAATATGTAGGCTTTATAACAAGATTTTATAGAAACCTAATTGATAACTACGATAATATCGATCTAAAAGAGGAAAATAAAAAGAATTAACAAAATAGTAAAGGAGGAATAAAAATGCGTAAAAGACGTGCAGTTAAAAGAGACGTTTTACCAGATCCAATATACAAATCAAAAGTTGTTACTA
>OLGM01000325.1_pt1 | contig 32709 bp, 28 predicted proteins | sample 1606001 | NCBI WGS metagenome assembly OLGM01 (sample SAMN03283294) | human gut metagenome | biome: human-associated habitat; material: feces | host: Homo sapiens | place: Peru | collected 2012
AGCGTCCGAGGTGGGGACCCGGCGCAGCGCGCTGGGGAGGGCATGGAATGCCCTTTGCTCGCCAGCGAAAGCTCCCGGAGATGCGGCCCCGCTTCACGTTTTCCAGTTGACAAACCCGTGCTTTTTGCGTATTATAATAGAAAAGGGGTCGTTCTGCCCCTTTGACACACAAAAATTGGCTTCGACGAGAAGAGTACGCTTTGTCTGCGCCTGATAGAAAGCCCGAAGGATGGAAGCGGGCAGGCAGCGCAGGGCGGAAGATGGTCTCTGAGCTGCACGGGTGAAGATTTAGCCTGTGACGGGTGCGCCCGTTACCGCGCGTGGGCTGGCGTCAGGCCAGTGCACAAGGCCGCGCTTGCAAAGGTGCGGCGAAACAAGGTGGTACCACGGAAGTTCAGCTCCCGTCCTTGTCCGGATGTTCCGGCAGGACGGGAGCTTTTTTGTGACACAGCCACGATAGAAAGGAAGAGCATATCCCCATGAGTGAGCACAAGACATTTTACATCACCACCCCCATCTACTACCCCAGCGACAAGCTGCACATCGGCCACAGCTACACCACCGTTGCCTGTGACGCGCTGGCACGCTTCAAGCGGATGCAGGGCTACGACGTCATGTTCCTGACCGGCACGGACGAGCACGGCCAGAAGATCCAGGACAAGGCCGCCGACGCCGGCGTGACCCCCAAAGAGTATGTGGACAAGATCGTTGCCACGGTCAAGGACCTGTGGAAGCTGCTGGATGTCAGCTATGACCGCTTCATCCGCACTACCGACGACTACCACATGGAGAGCTGCCAGAAGATCTTCACCAAGCTGTATGAGCAGGGCGATATCTACAAGGGCGAGTACATCGGCCACTACTGCAAGCCCTGCGAGAGCTTCTGGACCGACAGCCAGCTGGTGGACGGCAAGTGCCCCGACTGCGGCCGCGAGGTCTACGACGCCCACGAGGAAGCCTACTTCTTCAAGACCAGCAAGTATGCCGACCGTCTGCTGAAGCTCTACGAGGAGAACCCCCAGTTCATCCAGCCCGAGAGCCGCAAGAATGAGATGATCGCCTTCATCAAGCAGGGTCTGCAGGATACCTGCGTCTCCCGCACCTCGGTCAAGTGGGGCATTCCTGTTCCCTTCGACCCCAAGCACACCATGTATGTCTGGGTCGATGCCCTGAGCAACTATATCTCCGCGCTGGGCTACGGCAACGAGACCTATCACGACTACGACAAGTTCTGGCCCGCAGACCTGCACATGGTCGGCAAAGAAATTCTGCGCTTCCACACCATTCTGTGGCCCGCCATGCTGATGGCTCTGGACCTGCCGCTGCCCAAGCGGGTGTTCGGCCACGGCTGGCTGCTGATGAACGGCGGCAAGATGTCCAAGTCTGTCGGCAATGTCGTGGACCCCGTCATCCTCTGCGACCGCTACGGCGTGGACGCCATCCGCTACTTCCTGCTGCGTGAGATCCCCTTCGGCAACGACGGCATGTTCACCAACGAAGCCCTCATCAACCGCATCAACAGCGATCTGGCAAACGATCTGGGCAACCTGCTCAGCCGCACCGTCGCGATGTGCGAGAAGTACTTCGGCGGCACGGTCCACAATGTTGCCGGCACGGACGCCATCGACGCCGAGCTGGAGGGCATGATCAACGGCCTGACCGAGAAGGTCACCGCCGACATGGACAACCTGACCATCCCGCAGGCTCTGATGGAGATTTTCGCCGTCATCCAGCGCGCCAACAAGTATATCGACGAGACCGCGCCTTGGGCACTGGCCAAGGACGAGGCCAACAAGGAGCGTCTGGAGAGCGTTCTGTACCACCTGTGCGAGGCTCTGCGCGTGGCCGGCATCCTGCTGAACGCCTATCTGCCCTCCACCGCACCCAAGATGATGGACCAGCTGGGTCTGGACGCCTCCGCTCTGGACCTGTCCAAGACCGTCTACGGTGCACAGGAGACCTACACCGTCCACAAGGGCGATGCTCTGTTCCCCCGCATCGACGTCGCCAAGGAGATCGCCCACCTGAAGGAAGAGGACGAGAAGCGCAAGGCCGCTGCCGAAGCTGCCAACAAGGCGAAGGCAGAAGCCGAAGCCGCCAAGAACGCTCCTGCCGCTGCTGAGGAGAGCGCTGTGGACTTCACCCACGAGCCGGAGATCACCTTCGACGACTTCTGCAAGGTGGAGCTGCGCGTGGCCGAGGTCCGCGCTTGCGAGAACCTGAAAGAGAGCAAGAAGCTGCTCCACCTGACCGTCTTTGACGGCGAGCGCGAACGCTGCATCCTGTCCGGCATCGCCAAGTGGTTCAAGCCTGAGGACCTGATCGGCAAGAAGATCGGCATCGTGGCCAACCTTGCTCCCCGTCCCATGATGAAGGGCAAGTACGTCAGCGAGGGCATGATCTTTGCGGCCGACACTGCAGACGGCGGCTGCTCCATTGCGTTCTACGGCGACGACACCCCCGTCGGCTCCCGCATCCACTAAGCAGCCATGAAACAAACTACTTCTGCGGCCCGCAGCGAGAAACTGGACGTTCTGTTCGGCACGCCGGTCTTTGCGGTGGTCATTGCAATCCTCTGCAACGCCATGTGGGGTTCCGCATTCCCGTTTATCAAAATGGGCTACCGGCTGTTTGCCATTGAAACTTCCGACACGGCATCCATCCTCTGCTTTGCGGGCATCCGGTTCATGCTGGGCAGTCTGCTGGTGCTGGCGGGTTCCGTCGCGCTGGAAGGAAAGCTTCCGGCTCTCCCGCGCGGAAAAGTGTTCGCCGAGTGCTGTGCGCTGGGTCTGTGGCAGACCTGTGCGCAGTATGCGTTTTACTATTCCGCCGTCGCCCTGCTGACGGGCGCGTTCGGCGGCATCCTGAACAGCACCCAGAGCTTTCTGGGCGTCATCTTCGCGCATTTCCTCTACGGCGATGCCGACCGGATGACCCCTGCCAAGGCACTGGGCTGTGTGCTCGGCTTTGCGGGCGTGCTGGTGGGGACCATCGGCAACCACGGCGGCGGCAGCGCCTTTGGCATTTTCGCCATGCTGCTGGCAACGGTCATCTTTACGCTGGCCGGTCCGTGGAACAAGTCCGTGACCAAAAAGGCGGACAGCTTCGCGGTCTGTTTCCTGAACCTGTTCGTGGGCGGCGCGGCGCTGCTGCTCATCGGCCTTGCCATGGGCGGGCGGCTGGGCCGCGTGACCCCTGCCGGTGTGGCGGACCTCCTCTATCTGGCCTTCATCTGCGGGGCCGGCTATGTCATCTGGGCGCTGCTCATGAAGAACAACCCGGTCAGCCGCATCGCGATCTTCGGGTTCGTGAACCCGGTGGTGAACGTGTTCCTCAGCGCTCTGCTGAACGGTGAGCCGCTCTTCCGCTGGCAGTACGTCGGTGCGCTGGTGCTGGTCTGCATCGGCATCTGGCTGGTGAACAAGGCCCCGAAAAAGGAGACGCTATGACCGGACCCATTTTTGACACCCACGCGCACTACAGCGCCCGCGCCTTTGACGCAGACCGCTTCGCGCTGCTGGACCGTCTGCCCGAACAGGGCGTGGTCGGCGTCTGCGAACAGGCCACCCATTCGGGCGACGCCCCCAAGGTGCTGGAACTGGCCCACCGCTATCCGTGGGTCGTGGCCGCCATCGGCATCCACCCCGAAAGCCTCTTGGCTCCCGAGGACTGCGGCGAGGACGGCCCCGCGCCGACCGTTTCCGTCTACGGCGGAGACTGGGCCGCAGAGATGCGCGCCCTTGCCCCCTACTACGACGACCCGAAGGTGGTCGCCGTCGGCGAATGCGGGCTGGATTACCACTGGCCGGTCCCGAAGGACGCTCAGCTGGCCCTGTTCGAAGCCGAGATCAAACTGGCGCTGGAACTGGACAAGCCGATCATCGTCCACGACCGGAATGCGCACGCCGATGTATACGCCCTGTTGAAAAAATACCAGCCGAAGGGCATCGTCCACTGTTATTCCGGCAGCGCCGACGATGCGCTCTGGCTGGCCAAGCAGGGCCTGTATTTCGGGTTCGGCGGGGCCTGTACCTTCAAGGGGGCCAAGCGGGCTGCCAAGGCCATCGCGGCCCTTCCGCTGGAGCAGATCGTTCTCGAAACGGACTGCCCCTACATGGCCCCGGAACCGGTCCGCGGGACCCGCTGCGACAGCTCTCTCATCCGCTATGTGGGAGAATCTATCGCGCAGGTCAAGGGCGTTCCGGCCGAAGAGGTGTTCCGCGTTACCTGCGAGAACGCAAGAGCGGTCTATGGCTTACCCTCTCAGTCGCGCTGACGCGCGCCAGCTCCCCCAAAGGGAGAGCCATTGGCAGGTCGGGTAACCCCTGCTGACTGCTTAGGCCCAATAGGACGCAAAAGCGTAGGCTTCGCACTCATTGTCAGGCACAGAGTTCATCTGTTTCTGTATAAATTCAACTTAAAACTACAAATCGTCAATAAGGAGATCTCATTTATGAAAGCTCGTATTCCGCAGCACCGCGAATTCATCATCAACTTCCCCGACACCGTCGATCAGGCAAAGGCCAACGAGGGCTGGGCAAAGCTGCAGCAGATCGTTGAGGACTACAAGAAGTCCCACAACGGCGCTTCCGTCTACGCTCCCACCTTCATCGAGGACTGCGAGGCCGACGTGAAGAAGCTTCAGGAAGAGTACGGCTTCGAGTACACCGTCGAGTACGTCAAGTAATTTTTCCGCTAAAAATACAGCTTGCAAAAAAAGGAGCAGAGCGCTTTGGCCGGTCGGCCGGGGCGTCCTGCTCCTTTTGTTGTCAGCCTAAAGCTGATTCTTTCAACTCCATGTTGATCGATTTCTCCGTGAACCCGTACTTCCGATACATTTCATAGGCCAGTCGGTTTTTGGCATTCACTTGCAATTCGATCGTATCATACCCTTTTTCCTGCTTGAGCTGTTTCACCTTTTCAAAGAATAGGTGTCCAATTCCTTTTCCGCGATATTTCTCATCGATCGCCATTGTGCTGATGAACAAGACATCTTTCGTGACCTGCGCAGGGCTTTCCACATGACGTTTCATAAGTTCCAGAATCCCAACAACCACGCCATCGGCTTCGGCCACATACCAATTTCCGTCCTTTAAGATAGCTTCAAACATATCCATCGTGATCAAGGGACTGACCGGTTTGTAAACATCCGGTCTCCACTCGACATGGAGCTGCTGGACCTGATCCATGATTTGGGAAACTCTTTCGTAGTCCTGTAATCTGGGCAAACGAACTATCACTTCCATATCAATTATCTGCCTCCACCTTGCTGAGCAGGATGCGGTCGTTGTCGAGCGCCTTGCCCGCGTTCTCGCGGAACTTTTCCAGCAGATCGTCCACAGTCATCTGGCTGCGGGCCTCGCCCTTGACGTCGAACACGATGCGTCCGGCATCCATCATCAGGGTGCGGTTGCCCAGCTCAAGGGCCTGATGCATATTGTGAGTGACCATCAGGCAGGTGATCTTCTTTTCGGCGACGATGCTCTTGGTCAGGTCGAGGACCTTTTCTGCCGTGGCAGGGTCCAGCGCGGCGGTGTGCTCGTCGAGCAGGAGCAGCTTCGGCGTCACGAGGGTCGCCATCAGCAGGGTCAGCGCCTGACGCTGACCGCCGGACAGCAGACCCACCGGCTGCTTCATCCGGTCCTCAAGACCCATATCCAGCAGGGCCAGCTTTTCGCGGAACAGCTCCTTATCTTTGCGGGAGATGCGCGAGAAGATGGCGTGCGGTGCTGTGCCCGCCCGCAGATAGGCCAGTGCGAGGTTCTCCTCGATGGTCATGTTCGGAGCCGTGCCCTTGAGCGGGTCCTGAAACAGGTGGCCGATGACCCGGCTGCGCTCAAATTCGGGCGCGAAGGTGATGTTCTGCCCGCCCAGCACGATGCTGCCTTCGTCGGCGATGAAGCCGCCGGTGATGGCGTTGAACAGGGTGGATTTGCCCGCGCCGTTCGAGCCGACGATGGTGGCGAAATCGCCCGCTTCCATCTTCAGGCTGACGCCGTTCAGCGCCACTTTTTCGTTCACCGTGCCGGGGTTGAAGGTCTTATGCAGATTGTTCAGTTCCAGCATTTCCATCTCAGACCGTCTCCTTTCTGGCCGCGTGCTTCCGCTTTTCGAACGCCAAACGGGACTGGATGGCCGGCATCGAGATGGCCACCGCCACGATGAGGGCCGAAACGAGCTTCATAGCCGCCGCCGGGACATTGAACCGCAGAGCCACCGCCACGATGAAGCGGTACAGGCAGCTGCCGAACACGACGCCCAGCACCCGGCGCACCATGGTGCGCTTACCCACCAGCGTCTCGCCGATGATGAGGGACGCCAGCGCGATGGTCACCATGCCCGTGCCGACGTTGATATCACAGCTCTTCTGATACTGGGCCAGCAGACCGCCGGACAGGGCCGTGAGCGCACCGGAGATGCACAGGCCCACCGTGATGGTGAAGGCCGGGTTGATGCTCGATGCCCGCACCATGGCCGCGTTGTCGCCGGTCGCACGGATGGACAGGCCCAGCCGGGTCCCGAGGAAGCCCACCATGCCAGCGCCCGCCAGCGTGATGACCACCGCCGCCAGCACCAGCTTATACCAGCCGCCCGTAAAGCTCAGCGCCGTTTTTGCCAGCGAGAACACGGTATCCGTCTTGACCAGCGAGAGCGTAGACGAAAAGCCCATGACCGCCAGATTGATGGTGTACAGGCCGGTGTTCACGATGATGCCCGCCATGATGCTCTCGACGCCCAGCCGCGTCTGCAAAAACGCCGTGACGAAGCCGGAACACACGCCCGCCGCCATAGCCGCCGCCAGCGCGAGGAAGGGGTGGCCGGTCAGCGCGACCTGACAGGCCACCGCACAGCCCAGCGTGAAGCAGCCGTCGGTGGACAGGTCTGCAATGTTCAGGATGGAATAGCTCAGAAACAGCGCCAGCGCGACAAGGGCGTAGATGCAGCCCAGTTCCAGCGCGGTCTGGATCACGTTGAGCGAAAAGATACTCGCCAGCATGGTAGATGCTCCTTTTGTTGAGATGTGTATAAATACTCCCAAAGGGTAGGCCGTTCTCAATACAACCTCTCAGTCTCACTCCGTTCGACAGCTCCCCTGATAGGGGAGCCTTTGGCAGAACGAAAAACGTTCCCGTTTTGCCAAGGCCTCTCCTATCAGGAGAGGTGGCATCGCGCAAGCGATGACGGAGAGGTTCTATCAAAAAACAGCCTACCCTTTGATTCCGGTCTTTGCCGGTCGATTCTTTAGAAGTTCTCCTGCGTGGTCACTTCCACGACCTCGGTGCAGTACGGCTCAAATGCCTTCTTGACCGTTTCGAGGTCCAGACCCAGTGCTTCGCAAGTCTCGGTGTTGATGGTCGCGATGCCGTTGTCGAAGGTCTGATAGGGCAGGTCTGCGGTGGTCTTTCCGTCGCAGAGCAGCTCGACTACCATATCGGCGGTGGCCTCACCCAGCTGGACGTAATCGACGCCGTAGCCCACGAACGCACCGTTCAGTGCGAAGCTGTCCGCACCGGTGTAGTGCTGAACACCTGCCTCGAGGAAGCTCTCGTAGATGGACAGCTCGGCGGTCATGACCGTGTTATCGGTCGGGGTGAACACGGCCTTGACGCCCGCGGCGATGAGGGCTTCGGCAGCCATCTGCACCTCGGCGGTGGTCGTGCCGTTCTTCTCGATGTACTTGATGCCCTTGCTGTCGCAGAAGGCCTTTGCATCCGCGATGGCCTGGGTGGAGGAATCCTGACTCAGGTCATACAGCAAGCCGATGGTGTCGATGTCCGGGTTGACGGCCAGGATCAGGTTCATGATGGCGTCGGTGTTCAGTGCATCGGACGTACCGGTGATGTTCTCTTCACCGTCAAAGCCAGCGGCAGAGGGATCGGTAACGGCGGAGTAGACCACCGGGATGTCGGTATCTTCCACAGCGGCCAGCATGGTGGCGGCGGTGGGGGTGGCCACGGCCACGATGACGTCCACGTCATCGGCCACGAGGTCCGCACCGATCTGGTTCAGGTTGGTCTGGTCGGCCTGTGCATTGGCGTAGTAATCGGCGTAGTCAAAGGTGACGCCCTTTTCCTTGCCCACCTCGTCCAGACGGCTCTCGACGGAAGCGACGATCTGGTTCAAAGATGCGTGGTCCACATAGTTGACGATGCCCACCTTGAAGGTCTGGCCCGCTTCCACCGAAGCAGCGGCAGAGGATGCCGCCGCGCTGGACGCGGTGCTGGATGCCGTGGAGGAAGCCGAGCCGCCGCAGCCGGTCAGGCTGAATGCGGAAACTGCGGCAGCGCCCAGAGCGGCCTTGAGGAAATTGCGGCGGGTGATCATGTTCATGGTTTTCATAGCGGTTGCTCCTTCCTTGGAGCGGGCGGCAAATAAAAAACCCGCTCCACTTGCGGAACGGGTTTATATCAGCAAAAAATCCCGTCCCTGTGTGTTCATCCACAAGGACAGGATCGAAATTACGATTCTGCGGTGCCACCTTGCTTGCTTTGCTCCCGACCCGGAACATTTCCGGCTGCAAAGCCCCTCACGGAGAGCCAACACTCCCCTGCCCTGTAACGGAGGCTTCCGTCCCAAGCTACTGGAAAGCATCCGCTTTCGTTTGCCCGGCCCTCGGCGGCCCACGAAGTCCTGCTCCGCTGTCGTCCGTTTCCATCCTCCGGACTCTCTAGTAGATGCGCTGTGCAGATTCTCTTCCGCCTCATCGGTTTAGTTGCATTATACGCTTTATTTCCGTAAAGTCAAGAGGGAATTTTTCATTTTTTCGCACTTTCAGTTGCAGAAATTTGAATACATTGACGCAGCGGGCAAAATCTCGTATTATAGTATCATCGCGCTTTTATTCTGAAAGAAGGTGTTCTTCACGGACCAATCACAAAACACCCTGCTCCATGGGCCGGTGCGTCCGGCGCTGCTGCGCTACGCCCTGCCCATCATCCTGAGCATGGTGGCAACGCAGTTCTATTCGGTCGCAGATACCATGATCATCGGTCTGCGGCTCGACGCCGACGCACTGGCGGCAACCTCGAACGCTTCTACCATCCTGATGATCTTTCTGTTCATCTCAGGCGGCATGGAGCTGGGCGGCGGCTTGCTCGTCGCCGCCGGGAAGCCCACGGCCACCCGGAACGAACTGGCCGAACTGCTGTACAATCTGCTCTTTGTGGACCTCGTCTTAGCGCTGGGCCTGACCGTGCTGGGCTGGTGTACCCTGCCCGCTCTGCTCCAGCTCATCCGGACCCCGGCAGAGATCCTCTCCGAAGCGGTGCTCTACGGCCGCATTTATCTGCTCGGACTGCCGTTCCTGATGCTCTACGACTTAACCAAAGAGTGCATCATGGGCTGCGGCGACTCCAAGACCCCGCTTCGGGCCGTCATCGCGACCAGCGTGATGAACATCGTGTTGGACCTTGTGCTGGTCGGGCCGTTCGGTGTGGCTGGTGCTGCCGCCGCGACCGCCGCCGCGCAGGTGGCCGGGGCCGTGTACATGCTGTTCCATCTGCGCCGCACCGAGCTGGACCCCCCGTTCCAGCGCTCGATGCTCCGCGCCAAATACGCAAAAGAAATTTTCCGCCTGTCCGCCCCGAACTCGCTCCAACAGGCCAGCGGGACCATCATCACGACGGTCAAGCAGGGACTTCTCGGCGGGCTGGGCGTTGCCGCCATCGCCGGATTTTCGTGTGCCGGAAAAATCTCCAGTCTGCTCATGATGCCGGTCTACGGTTTCGTGCAGTCCATCGTCTTTTTCATTGCACAGAACACCTCCGCCAACCAGCCGGAGCGCGTCCACACCGGCCTTTCCGAAGGACGGCGCATCCTGTTTTTCTATTCGCTCCTCGTGGCCGCGCTCTGCGTGGGGCTGCACGGGCCGCTGCTCCGGCTCTTCACCACCGACCCCGAGACTGCTGCCTACGGCTCCACCATGCTGGCGTTTGAGGGCATCACCTATATCTTCACGGCGCAGAAGCACCTGTGTGAGGCCCGTCTGCGCGGCGCACAGAAGATGGGGCTGTACCTCGCCTCGAACCTCGGCCAGATCGGCCTGAACCTCGCGGCCTGTGTCGTGCTGGTCCCCCGCATCGGCTTTTCCGGCTTCTGGCTCTCCACTTGGATCAGCGCACCCATCGGCCTTGCGCTGGCCGCCGTGCTGGCAAAAATCGGCGCAAAACAGTCTGAATAACAAAAAAGCACAGCGCTTGTGCTGTGCTTTCGTTTATGGTATACTGTGGTTGCAGCCTTTTGGCTGTAAGGCGCTGTCTGCAAATGCAGGTGGTCACGCTCCCCTCGGCTTGAGCGTCGGGGGACGGATCTTTTTGTTTTCCCCTGACGCAAACGCGGAAGGGGGGATGTTCTATGACGCTGAGTGATGTGCTTCAGCTGCTCGCCGTGATCGGCGGCGCAGTTTTTGTGACGTTTCAGATTACATGGACGATTTCCAACAGCAAAAAGAAATGACCGCCTCTGCCCTCACAAAGCAAGCGGTCATTCTTTTTGACACCTAAGCCGAGGAGGAGCTGACCATTTTGCAGCCAGCGCCTTTCTAGTTGTAGTATAGAGAATTTTTTCAAATTTGTCAAGCAAAAAGAGGGACACAATGGAACCGATCACGATCAAACACATCACGCTGCCCCACCGGGCGGTGTTTGGCCCCATGGCGGGCTTTACCGATGCCCCCTGCCGCCGCCTGATGGCACAGCACGGCGCAGGATTCACCGTCAGCGAGATGGTGTCCAGCCGCGCGCTGGTCTACCACGATCACAAAACGGTCAGCCTGTTAAAGGCCGAGCCGAACGGCGCCCCCTACGGCGTCCAGATCTTTGGCGAAGTGCCCGAGATCATGGGCGAAGCCGCCGCCGCCATCGAGGACTACGCCTTTGATTTTCTGGACATCAACATGGGCTGTCCGGCCCCAAAGATCGTCTCCGGCGGCGCGGGCAGCAAGCTGATGCTCGACCCCGACCTGTGCGGAAAAATCGTCGAGCAGGTCGTGGCGCACACCTCCCGCCCCGTCACCGTCAAGATGCGGAAAGGCTGGGACGCTGACCACATCACAGCCGTCGAATGCGCCAAAGCCTGTGAACAGGCCGGTGCGGCCCTCATCGCGGTCCACGCCCGGACGCGGGAGCAGATGTACACTCCCGGCATCGACCCGGAGATCATCGCGCGGGTCAAGGAAGCGGTCCATGTCCCTGTGCTGGGCAACGGCGATATCCGTTCGGCGGAGGATGCCGTGGAGATGGTCCGCCAGACCGGCTGCGATGGCGTGATGATCGCTCGGGCGGCGCTGGGCGACCCGTGGCTGTTCGAGCGGGTGAACGCCGCCCTTGAGGGCACGCCTGCCCCCAAGGAGCCGAACCTTCAGGCGCGGATGAACGCGCTTCGCCGTCAGGTCGAGGAAATGGTGGAGCAGAAGGGCGAGTTCGTCGCCATGCCGCAGGCCCGCGCCCAGTCCATGCACTATATGAAGGGCCTGAAAGGGGCCGCTTCCCTGCGCCGTTACTGCTGTGAGCTGACCCATCTCGAGGACCTTGACCGGCTCATCGATGCCGTGTTCGAGCAGCAGCGCAAAGCCGCGCAGGACCCCGACGACACCCGCGAGATCCCGTTTCCCTAAGGCATCCCATCACTCTTGAAGAAAAGAGGTTTCGACATGTTTTCGAACCAATCTCCCCGGCTGCTGGGCCAAAAGCAGAACAAGTTCCTGCTCACAGTCTGCCTGTGTGCCCTGACAGCGGCGCTCATTTTCCTGCCGTTCTATCTCATCGACGGCGGATTCTTCCACTACGCTGGAGACTTCAACAGCCAGCAGATCAGCTTTTACCGCTACATGAACGGGTTCCTGAAGGGACTGAGCTATCCGGATGGTGCGGGCAGCGTCCACAACACCTTCTCGTGGGCCACCGACCTTGGCAGCGGCGCGATGAACGCCTACTCCTTCTACCTGTACGGCTCGCCATTTTTCTGGTTCTCGCTGATCTTTCCGCAGAACTGGCTGCCCTATTTGATGGCTCCGCTGCTGGTCCTGAAATTCGCGGTGGCGGGCGGCGGCGCGTATCTCTATCTGCGCCGCTACGTCCGGGACCAGAACTATGCCGTGCTGGGCGCGGTGCTCTATGCCTTTTCGGGCTGGGGCCTGTACAACATCTTCTTCAATCACTTTATCGACGTTCTGGCGCTCTTTCCGTGGATGCTCTGGGCGCTGGACGAAGCCATTTACAACAGGCGGCACGGTTTGTTCGCATTCTGGGTCGGGATCAATCTGCTCAACAACTATTTCTTCTTTGTGGGGCAGGTCCTCTTTCTCGTCATCTATTTCATCTGCAAGCTCAGTGCCGGAGATTTCAAGCTCACGCCCCGGCTGTTCGGGCATCTGGCCTTTGAAAGCATCCTCGGCGCGGCGCTGGGCTTTGTGATCTTGTGGCCGGCGGTCCTTTCGCTGCTGCAAAATCCGCGCACCATTGATCTTTCTTCCGGCTGGGGCTTCCTGACCTACTCGAAGCCGCAGCAGTATCTCGCCATCCTTCTGAGCTGGATCCTGCCGCCGGATTCGCCCTATCTGACCTCCATCTGGTCCGAAGGCGTCATCAAATGGACCAGCATGTCGGCCTACCTGCCGCTGTGCAGTCTGGCCGGTGCGGTCGCCTACTGGCGCTTCCACGAGGGCGACAGCAAAAAGCGGATCGTGGCCACCTGCGCCATTTTTGCGCTGGTCCCGGTGCTGAACAGCGCGTTCTACGCCCTGAATTCCAGCTACTACGCCCGCTGGTTCTATATGCCGGTGCTCATCCTCGCCGCGATGACGGTCAACGCACTGGAATGCCCCCTCACCGACCTCGACCGTCCTGCCAAAAATATCAGCTGGCTGATGATCGCAACGCTGGCCTTTGCGCTGGTCCCGGTGCAGGATTCCTCCACCAAGGAGTGGTCCTTGGGCGTGCTGCAGAACCCCGGTCAGTATTTCGCGGTCGTCGGGTTCGGCCTTGCGGGCTTGTTCGTCTATCGGTTCCTCTGCCGCCGCTGGCGGGCGGACAAGCGCTTCCCGCAGCGGATGCTGGCCGCTGTGCTGGCGTTCAGCTGCCTGTTCGGCATCGTCCACATCGGCATTGGCAAATTCGGTCAGTGGAACACCGACAGCGACTTGGTAGAAGAATACACCAACGCCCTCGCCCTGAAAGAGGACCTTCCGGAGGGCGACTGGCGCATCGACACCTACAAGACCCATGACAACCTCGGCCTGTGGCTGGACAAGAGCTGTCTGCAATACTTCGGCAGCACCGCCGCCCCCAGCATCCTGAGCTTTTACCCGGCACTGGGCGTCAAGCGGGACGTCCGCAGCCAACCTGAGCTGTCCAACTATGCCCTGCGCGGCCTTTTGAGCGTGAAATATCTCATCACCACACCGAAGCGCCAATCGGAGTTCCTGCAGGATGCCGACGCCGGCTGGGAGTATTACGACACGCTGGACGGCTACACCCTCTATGAGAACACCAACTATGTCCCCATGGGCTTCACCTACGACTACTACCTCACCGAGGACGACTACGAATCCACGGTGACGGTCACCCGCTCCAACCTGCTGATGCGGGCGCTGGTGCTCTCGGACGAGGACGCCGCCGCATACGGGCAGTATCTGAAGGAGCTGCCCGCCTCTGAACTGAACGATCTGACCTATGACCGCTATGTTTCGGACTGCGCCGACCGCCGCGCTTCGGCGTGCAGCGTTTTCACGATGACCAATTCCGGCTTCCATGCCGAGATCACCCTCGACACGGCCAATCTGGTCTTTTTCTCGGTCCCGTATGACGACGGCTTCACGGCCACGGTCAACGGAAAAGAAACCGACATCCTGCGGGTGGACGAGGGGCTGATGGCGGTCCTCTGCCCTGCGGGAAGCAGCTCCATCGAGTTCGTTTATCAGCCGGACGGCATCCGTCTGAGCAAGCCAGTCACGTTGGCCGCGCTTCCGGTCTTTGTCCTGTATGCCGGTTATTTTGCATGGGACGAGCGGAAGAAGCGGAAGCACTGAAAAGGAGGACGTTATGGAACATCGTATCTGGGAGCGGGCCGATGCAGTCGGCCGCCGCATCGAGACATCCCTGCTGGGCTATGGCTGTATGCGCTTTCCCACCCTGCCGGATGGCAGCATCGACGAGGAGCGCGCGGCGGCCCTGCTGAACACGGCCAAAGCCGCCGGGGTCAACTACTTCGACACGGCCTATCCCTATCACGGCGGTAAGAGCGAGCCGTTCGTGGGAAAAGTCATCGCCCAATGGCCCCGCGAGAGCTTTTATCTGGCCACCAAGCTGCCCATGTGGCAATGTGACACGCTGGAAAAGGCGCAGAAAATTTATCATGAGCAGTTCGAGCGCTTGGGCGTGGAGTACATCGATTTCTACCTGCTCCATTCGCTCCATGCGGCCCGCTACGATCAGGCCAAGGAGCTGGGCATCGTGGACTGGCTGTGGGAGGAGAAAAAGGCCGGACGCATCCGGAACTTTGGTTTCTCCTGCCACGACAACGCCGCCGGACTGGAACACATCCTGCGGGATCAGCCGTGGGATTTCTGCCAGCTGCAGTACAACTATCTTGACACCGACGACCGCGCCGAAGAGATTGCCGGGGACCGCGGCTACGCTTTGACCGAGGAGCTGAACATCCCCCTCATCATCATGGAGCCGATCAAGGGCGGCACGCTGGCCGCTCTGCCGCAGGACGCCGCCGCTCCGCTGACGGCACTGGACCCGAACGCCAGCGCCGCTTCGTGGGCGCTGCGCTGGGTGGGGACGCACAAAAACGTCCACGTTATTCTCTCCGGCATGAGCGCTGAGGATCAGCTTGCCGATAACCTCGCCACCTTCGAGCATTTCCAGCCGCTGAACACCGCCGAGCTTTCCGCCGTGGAACAGACCGCCCGCATCCTGCACAGCAAGATCAAGATCGGCTGCACGGGCTGCCGCTACTGTATGCCCTGCCCGATGGGCGTGGACATCCCGGACAACTTCAGCATCTGGAACAAGCTGGGGATGTTCGGCCAGCCGGACGCGGTGAAAAAACAGTGGACTGCCCGCTTCCCAGACGCCGAAAAGGCATCTCACTGTGTCCGCTGCGGCAAATGCGAAACCGTCTGCCCGCAGCATCTGCCCATCCGCAAGGCGCTGGCACAGCTTCAGACGGAGCTGGACCAGCTGTAACCCTTAAAACGAAAAAAGCGAGACTGCTTTCCACAACAGTCTCGCTTTTTGTTTAATTCCATTCCATCCCGATGGCATCCAAACGCTGGATGCGGTCCTCGGTCAGTTTGGGGTCGCCCTCGGCGCGGCTGGCGCGCATCCGGCGCACCCAGTCGCCCAAGCCGAAGCCGTCCACCGTGCGGTAGGTCGCGGGCGGCTGCAGGTCGCCATGGGCGGCGTAGTAATCTGCGGCATAGCTGTAGGCGATGTCCCACTTGGCGACACGGGCATCCCACTCCATGCCGATGCTGTCCAGACGCTCGATATGCTCCGGCGTGACTTGGAACGAATCCGGGCGGCTCTTCCGGGCCGCACGCAGATTGGACATCCAGACGCCCAGCCGGAAGCCGTCGTCGCTCACATAGTTGGACGGGACCAGCAGGTTCCCGTGCTCCTCGGCGTACTGGCACGCCGCCTGAAAGTTCCGCTCCCAGTTCTTCTCGCGGAGGCTCTCTTTGCCGCGGCGGGCCGTGGTCTTGCGGGGCTTTTCATCCTTGAGCAGCACATCCAGCGCCTTGCGGTGGTGGGGCGTCAGACGGGGGTCGTTGGTGCGGCGGTACTGGCGCTGACGGTACAGCCAGCTGCCCAGCCAGATGCCGTTTTCGGTCTTATAGCTCAGCGGGATCTCCAGATTCCCATAGCGCTCCTGATATTCCTGCGCCAGCTCATACCGCTCCTGCCACGGGTCGTATTTATCCCAGATCATCCCGATCTGGTCCAGCATGGCCTTGCGGTCCAGCGTCACACGGGCGCTGGAATGCTCCGGGTTCTGCCACGCATACCGCTGGCGGGCGATCCACTTGCCCAGCAGGACGCCGTCCTCCGTCACATAGTTCGAGGGGACCTCAAGGTTCCCGAATTTCTCGTAGTACCGCTTGGCGGCTTCAAAATTCTCCTGCCACTTGCGGACGTTTCGGTTGACCCAGTTGATGCCGATGGCTTCCAGCCGTGCGATCTGCTCCGGCGTCAGCTCGCCGTTTTTGTAGGCGCTGCGCTGACTGCTGAGCCAGACGCCCAGTGCAAAGCCGTCCGGCGTGACATACTTGATGGGCGCTTCGAGGTTCTGATGTTCCAGATAATACCGGGCGGCGGCGGCATAGCTCTGCTCCCACAGGTCGGTGGAAGCGTTCCACACCATGCCGATGCTCTCCAAGCGCTCGATGCGGGCGCGGGTCAGGTTGCCGGTGACGTAGCGCTGGCGGTTGTAGACGATCCACTCGCCCAGCGCAAAGCCGTTCCGGTCGCGGTAGCGCACCGGGACCAGCAGGTCACCATGGTCGTCCCGGTACTTCTGCGCCGAAGCGAACGCCTTTTCCCACGCCAGCTCCGAGCGCTGTTTCCACTCGATGCCAAGCTTGTCCAGACGCGCAATGCGTTCCGGGTCCAGACGGCCCGGGCGCTGGCCCGCGCGGACCTGACGCTGCGTCTCGAGCCAGCGTCCCAGCGGAAGCCCGTCCTCGGTGACATAGCTATAGGGCAGACGCAGATTCCCTTCCTTGGCAGCGGCCTTTTCCGCCGCTGCATAGAAGGCGTCCCAGCGGGCTTCCAGCTCCTTTTTGAGCAGACAATACAGGTGGTAGCTCTGACGCATCGGCTTTTCCTGCCGGAAGCCCGGATGCTCGCTTCCGGCGCGGATCATCGCGGTCGTGCACTCTTTTTGGAGGATGCGGCCATTGCCCAAGCCGTCGAAGCGGGCCGTCAGGTCAAAGATGGGGATGGGCTTACGGCCGCACGCCACCAATGCCCGACAGAGCATCTGACGGAACCGGCCGGATTCGCCCGTCTCGCGGACCAGAATCGCACCGGCCAGCCCCTCGATGGGCTGCTGGACGCCCGGTGTGTTGACGCAGAGCAGGACCTTGGGACCGGGGGCCGTGTCGGAACAGAACGGCTCCCACGCCGCCGAATCGGTCAGACAGCCGCTGTCCGCCTCATAGAAGCGCACCGCCGGGTCCACGCTGCTCAGGAAGTGCTCCAGCTCGTCCCGGATGGTCTCCAGATAATCCCGCGACTCGAACACGGCCAGATACCGGCCCTGCGTGTCGCTGAGGACCCTTGGCATCAGCGCGGCGGGGTTCTCGGCCTGACGCACCGACCAGCTGATCTCCTCATACTGCGCACTCAGCGCGTTAGTCTGGGCCGGAAGGTGCAGGTTCTTGATGCGGGCGCGGAGCTGCGCCAGCTGGCCTTCCTGCGGCCAGAGCATGGCCACATAGTTGGACGGGACCGGCAGGGTCCCCACAGCCATGGCTTCGCCCACCGTCATCCGGGAGACGACGGCATCTCCAAACAGCTCCTCGGCCGCCTGACAGTTCTTTTCGGTGCTGTTGGGCACGGTCAGGCCCAGCAGTTTTGCCTGCGGGCAGAGACGGAGCAGCTGCTGAGCCGATTTTGCCCAGCATGCCGCTGTCAGCTCGTGGTAGCAGTCGAAGATCAGATAATCGGGTTTCTTTGCCGCCAGCGCGATCCACTGTTCGGCGGTCGCTTCGGCCAGAAGGCTGCAATCGCAGAGCTGCAGATTCGGCGGCAGGGTCCCGTTGTTGTAGCGGGTCACATCTGCCTTGCGCAGGGTCATGCGGGCCGGTCCTGAGACCAGCCAGAGGAACGACCGGTCCGGATGGCTCTCGACCAGCTTCCACGCGATGCAGCTTTTTCCGGTCCCGGTCGCATGGGCGACCGTCGCCTTTCCGCTTCGTTCCAGCGCAGTTTCGACCTTTTCATAGGCAGCTGCATTGATTTCGTTCAAGATCATAGCCATTCCTTTTCCCTCCGGGATGCATCTACATGACAAAAGAAACTTTTCCCATAACGTAATTATCGCAAAAAGCACTTTCTTGTCAAGCATTCTTGTGAAAAAAGAAGGATTCTGATAAAATATTCCATAATTTTTCCGGATTTTGTAGTCATAACCACCGACTTTCCCACTTCCAATGGGTATCCTAAAAATGGAAGCTCACACAGAAGGAGGTCTGTTTTCGTGGTATTCCAGCCTTTCTCCATCGCCGAAAAACGCCCCATCCGCCCCGGTATGACCATTTCGCGGCCGCTCCATCTGGGGCAGAGCACCGGGGCCGCGTGGTTCTCGCTGGGCGCGGGGACCTCGATCTCGCCCGAGCGGTATGACCGCCCTGCCCTGTATGTGGGGGCTGCGGGCGAGGGTGCGCTGCTTCTCGGCGAAGAGCACCGCCGCGTTCCGCTTTTTCCCGACGTGCTGATGGCTTTCGACGCCGGCACGGGCCTGACCCCGCACCGCGCCCCCGGCAACGCCATCCTGACCGCACTGGACGGCAAGGCCACCATCGGCTACGAAGGCCATGACTACGAACTGACCGCCGGCCAGAGCTTCCGCTTTGAGAAAAACGGACTGCACAGCGTCACGGCCAACGAAAAGTTCAAGATGAGCCTTCTGCTGGTCCTCGAATAACAAAAAGCCGCATGAACACTGGAAGTTCCAGCATTCATGCGGCTTTTTTCACAGTTGCGCCAGCAGGAGTCGAACCTACGATGGGGGAGTCAAAGTCCCCTGCCTTACCGCTTGGCGATGGCGCATTGTCGTAAGAATAAGTATAGTAGAAAATCTCCATTTTGTCAAGCAAAAACATCCCGTTGACAAAGCCGCGTTTCCACCTTATTATAAAAGAAAACGCGAAAGAAGGTCGTTCTATGGGTCCGTGGTATTATGAGGTCGTCGGCTTTGACGGCGACTATGTAAATCTGCGCCGCACCGACATCGCCAGCGACGAGCTGAACCCGGTGGCGCTGGCGCTGCTGCCGCCGGAGATCGAAGTGGGCAGCAAGATCAAATGCGAATACTTCCAGTACGAGATCATCGGCTGAAGCAAAAAGTGCCCGGAACACGAACGTTCCGGGCACTTTTTTCAGTTCCGATAGCAGCGGTCCTGCCCGACGAGCCAATCTTCGCACAGGCGCTGGGCTTCTTCCACGCTGCGGCTGACACAGTTGAACAGCGCACCGTGGAGCGAGCAGTAGGAGTAGCGGACCTTGGAGACCCCGTTGGTGTCCTTGAATCGTTCACAGCGTTCCTGTCCGGGCATCAGATAAAGTTGTTCCATCTTCCGCATTCTCCTCATTCGTTTATTTTTTGTGCCGGGGCACACATCGCGTCCTATTGTAGCACTTCGTCCGGACAGATGCTATTCGCCGATTCCACAAAAAGCGCCCGGAAAGTTCGGCCCATCTTTCCCTTGACAACTCAACATCCTGCGGTATTGGAACCGCTCCCGCCGCACGAGGGGAGTTTTCCCGGCGAGCGTCCGAGGTGGGGACCCGGCCCAAAGGGCTGGGGAGGGCATGGAATGCCCTTTTGCTCGCCGGGAAAAGCTCCCGGAGATGCGGCCAGTTCGGCTTTTCCTCTTGTAAAATGCCTTCAAAACAGGTATGATAGAACCAAATCAAACATAAAGGAGCGTTCAACTTATGCGTGCTTACGAGCGACTGTTAAAATATGCCCGTGTTTACACCACTTCTGACCCCAATTCCGGCACTCATCCGTCTGCCGAGCGGGAGTTCGACCTCGCGCACATTCTGGTCGAGGATATGAAAGCCATCGGCATCGAGGATGCCTTTGTGGACGAGCATTGCTACGTCTACGGCACGATCCCCGCCACCCCCGGCTGTGAGAACAAGCCCGCGCTGGGCCTGATCGCCCACATGGACACCGCCCCGGACGCTTCCGGTGAGAACGTCAACCCCATCCTGCACGAGAACTACGACGGCCACGACGTTACCCTGCCTGCCACCGGCATGGTCATGAAAGTCTCCACCTTCCCCTTCCTGAAGGACCTGAAGGGCGAGACGCTCATCACCACCGACGGCACGACTCTGCTGGGCGCAGACGACAAGGCCGGCGTTTCGGAGATCCTGACTGCCGCCGAAACGCTGATCGCCGAGGGCCGCCCCCACGGCAAGCTCTGCATCGCGTTCACGCCCGATGAGGAGATCGGCGAGGGTGCTTCCCTGTTCGATATCCCGGGCTTCGGCGCAGACTTCGCCTATACCGTCGATGGCGGCGATGTGGGCGGCATCGAGTACGAGAACTTCAACGCCGCCAGCGCGACCGTGACCGTCCACGGCTTCTCGGTCCATCCCGGCTCCGCCAAAAACGCCATGATCAATGCGTCCAATGTCGCCATGGAGTTCCATCAGGCCCTGCCCATCATGGCCCGACCCGAGACGACCGAGGGCCGTCAGGGCTTCTATCACCTGTGCCAGATGTACGGCGACGTGACCGAGGCCAAGCTCGGCTACATCCTGCGCGACCACGACGCCGGAAAGCTGCAGTTCAAAAAGGACAACCTCCTGCACATCGCTTGCTACCTGAACTGCAAGTACGGCGAGGGCACGGTGGAAGTCGAGATCAAGGACAGCTACCGCAACATGATCGAGAAGATCAAGCCCCACTTCCACCTCGTCGAGAATGCCCGCAAGGCCATCGAAAAGGCCGGTCTGACCCCGGAAGAGGTTCCGGTTCGCGGCGGCACGGACGGCGCTGTTCTGAGCTGGAAGGGCCTTCCCTGCCCCAACCTCGGCACGGGCGGCTTCAACTTCCACGGCGTCTGCGAGTGCACCACCGTCGAGCGGATGGATAAGGCCACCGAAGTTCTGCTGAACATCGTGGAGATCTATTCGAAGTAAAGTTTCGCGCTTGAATCCGCCGCAGCAAAGTTCAGCACTTGGACCCGCCGCACGAAGGGAGTTTTCTCGGCGAGTGGTCCGAGGTGGGGACCCGGCCCAAAGGGCTGGGGAGGGCATGGAATGCCCTTCACTCGCCGGGAAAAGCTCCCGGAGATGCGGCAGATGCTTCTGATTCCAGATAAGACTAAGCGAGGGCCGTTCGTTTGAACGGCCCTCGTTTTTTGTGCTCTTTACCCCACGTTGATATGCCCCACCGGAAGGATGCGGCGCTTGTTGTCGTCGGGTTTGCTCGTCAGGCTGATGGCCAGCGAGACAGGTCCCACGCGGCCCATGAACATCACCAGCATATACAGCAGCTTTGCACCTGTGTTCAGCTGCCCCGTCACGCCGACCGACAGGCCGACCGTACCGAACGCCGAGCAGGACTCGAAGATGGCGTCGATGACCGATACGGCATCCGAGGTGTTGTAGTAGACCACGACCGCCGAACCCAGCGCCGCCACCATGCCCAGCATGATGATGGTCAGAGCGCGGTAGACCGTCTTGGACTCGATGTGGTGGTCGGCGATCACGCAGTCGTCGCGGCCCTGCGCCACGCTTCGGATGGTCAGGATCAAGACCGCAAAGGTCGTCACCTTGACGCCGCCGCCCGTGGACCCCGGCGCAGCTCCGATGAACTGCAAAACGCTCATCAAGAGTTTGGTGATGGGGCCGCAGGCTGCCAGGTCGATGGTGTTCATGCCCGCCGTGCGGGTGGACACCGACTGGAACAGCGACGCCATAATCTTTCCGGACGTGGACAACCCGCCCATCGTGGCGGGGTTCGACCACTCCATCAGGCCGATCAGCACCGCGCCGCCGACCCACAAGATGACCGAGAACGCCAGCACCACTTTTGCGTGGAGCGACAGGCGGCACTTTTTGCGCCACCCGCCCAGCTCGACCCAGACCATAAAGCCCAAGCCGCCCGCCATGATGAGGAACATGATGACAGCCTGAACATAATAATTGTTGACATACGGCACGAGCGAGGAATACTGCCCGAACCGGCCAAACAGGTCGAAGCCCGCATTGCAGAACGCCGAGATGGCGGTAAATACGCTGACCCACAATCCTTCCAGCCCGAACTGCGGCACGAACGCCGCCGCCAGCAGCACGATGCCGATGGCTTCAAACAGAAACGCCAGCTTGATGACGATCTTCAGCACCTCGGTGGCCTGAGAATAGCCACTGGCCGACACGCTCTCGCCCAGCAGCCGCAGGTCCCGGAAGCCCATCCGCCGCTTTGCCGCCAAGGCGAAAAAGCTGGTCAGGGTCACCAAGCCCAGACCGCCGACCTGAATGAGCAGTAAGATCACCACCTGCCCGAACATCGTGAACTGCGTCCATGTATCCCGCACGATCAGGCCCGTCACGCAGGTCGCACTGGTGGCGGTGAACATGGCATCCACCACGCCCAGCCGCCCGCTCCGGCTCGAGATCGGCAGCGTCAGCAGCAGCGTGCCCAGCGCGATCAGCAGCACGAAGCTGACGCAGATGATCTGGGTCGCGTTGCTCCCCACCAGCCATCCGGCCCGCCGTGCCTTCTTTTTTCTTGCTTTTCCCATCAAAACTCCTTCTCGCGTCCGGTCCCTGCGGCGCGGTGTCGTTTTCGCCGCCCCGCTCTCTTGTTCGTTCGGCCGCGGCTCTTCCTTATAGGATACACCTTTTTTCTGTTTCGTTCAACTTGATTTTATCGCCCACTTGCGGTATTATAATGTAGATTGGTCTGTCTTTGTAGCTCAGCTGGATAGAGCGACTGCCTCCTAAGCAGTAGGCCGGGTGTTCGAATCACCTCAAGGACATAAAAGGCGGCTGCTTTTCTTTCTGGAAAGCGGCCGTTGTTTTTTGAAGAAGGAGTCCCCTATGAACTACTATTCTGCCCCGATGGAGGGGCTGACCGACCGCGTATGGCGGCAGGTCCACCACAAATGGTTCGGCGCACCGGATGCGCCCCTGCGCTACTATGCGCCGTTTTTGTCGCCGCCGGAGAACCGCATCCTCATCAAGAAAAAGATGGCCGAGCTGGACCCGGAAGCCAATGCGGGCACGGTGGTCATTCCTCAGCTTTTGGCCAAAGACGGCGAACTTGCCGCGTGGATGATCGGCGAACTGCGCAAGCTTGGCTATTCGGAGGTCAACCTGAACTTCGGCTGTCCGTCCGGCACGGTGACCGCCAAGGGCAAGGGGTCCGGAATGCTTCGGGACCTCGGCAAGTTGGAAGCCTTTCTAGACGCGGTCTTTTCTGCGGTGGACGGCCCTGTTTCGGTCAAAACGCGGCTTGGCGTCGAAAAGGCGGAAGAGTTCGAAGCCATTTTGGCCCTGTATGACCGCTATCCCATCTGCGAGCTGACCATCCACCCCCGGGTGATGAAACAGCTCTATCGCGGTCAGGCTGACCGGGACTCCTTTGCGCGGTATCTGCCCGCTTGCCGGATGCCGGTCTGCTACAACGGCGATGTGACCACGCCGGAGGACCTGCACGCACTGGAAGCGCAGTTCCCGTCCCTTTCCGGCATCATGGTCGGGCGGGGACTCATTGCAGACCCGGCCCTGCTCCGCCGCGCACGGGGCGGCGCACCGGCTTCCAAACAAGAACTGCGCGGCTACTGCGACGACCTCTACCACGGCTATGCCGAGCTGTTCGGCGCGGCCAGCTGTGCGGTCAGCCGGATGAAGGCCCATTGGTTCTATCTCATCCACCAGTTCGAGGGGGCCGAAAAGCTGGAAAAGCAGCTCCGCAAGGCCCGCGAAGGCTGGGAATACGAAACGGTCGTCAATCAAATCTTCACGCTCCCGCTTCGGGATAAGGCCAGCCGGTAATTTTCCTCACAAGTCAGCGGGGCATTCCATGCTTCCTGCTCCATCGCCTTTGGCAGCAAGGTCCTCCGATCTTTGCGCACAAAACGATCGGCCGCCCCTGCACAGCAACAAAAACAGCCCGTCATCTCTCACAGAGACAACGGGCTGGAAAGGACAGAAAGCGCTTCAAACGTGCAGATAGCTGCGCAGCAGCGCCTGCAGCAGATCGTCGCGGTCCACTTTACGGATGAGGGAGCGTGCTCCCTTGTAGGTCGTAATATAAGTGGGATCTTCGGACAGGATATAGCCCACCAGCTGATTGACCGGATTGTAGCCTTTTTCCTTCAATGCGTCGTACACTTGCTGCACGATCTCATGGATCTCATCGTCCTTTTTGTCGTGGATCGAAAAAATAGCAGTTGCGTCGCCCACGCAGTACACCCCCTTCGGTATTTCTATCCACGCCCCGACGGGAAGTGGAACTAGAACTGTAATTCATTGTACACGAATTGCGCCTAAACTTCAAGATTCTGCGCTTGAGTTTGCACATGTTGCCTAAAAAATTCTGAAATTTTGAGCAAAAACCACGGGACAAAAGCCCCACAGAGAGGAGATTTTTATGCTGTTTGGCGTCGGATGCGACCTGTGCGAGGTCGCGCGGATGGAAAAAAGCCTATTCGGCCCCCACGGAGCCGCCTTTGCGCGCCGGGTCTTTGGCCCGCAGGAACGGGCAGCACTCGCTCTGGACGACTGCCGGACCGATGCCCCGGACCGGAAGCGCTCCCACATCACCGCCAGCGCCGCCGCCGATTTTGCGGCCAAGGAAGCCTTTCTCAAGGCGGCGGGAACAGGTCTGCGGGAGCCGTTCTCCCTGTGCGAGATCGAAGCGGTCCGGCTGCCGTCCGGCGCACCGGTGTATGCGTTCTCCGGCAAGACAGCGGAGTGGGTCGCCGCCCAAAAGCTGACCGCCCATCTTTCCCTCAGCCACGACGGCGGCATGGCCATGGCGTTCTGCGTGCTGGAACGGCTGGAAAGCTGACCGCTTCTTCTGCATAAAATGGAATGACAGCCCGCGTGCATACCGCCGCTTCGGATGGTTCATACTAAAGCCAGAACCAACCGAGGCTGTGCGGGCGCACCACATAGCGGGCACAGCCTCCAAATGCAGGGAGGGAAGAATTCCATGGAGGTACACAGAGGAGAAGTTTTCTACGCAGACCTTTCGCCGGTCGTGGGTTCCGAGCAGGGCGGCATCCGCCCCGTACTCATCGTCCAGAACGAGATCGGCAACCGCCACAGTCCCACGGTCATTGCAGCGGCCATTACATCCCGGCTCGACAAAGCGCGGCTGCCCACCCACATCAACATCCGGGCGGCAGACACCGGCCTTGCCAAGGACAGTGTCGTGCTGCTGGAGCAGATCCGCACGCTGGATAAGCACCGTCTGCGGGAGCGCGCCGGACAGATCACCCCCGAGGACCAGAAGCGGGTGAATCAGGCGCTGGACGTCAGCCTTGGGCTGGATTCCTATTAAGATGTAAAAACGAAGAACGGGGCTGCCATGATGACAGTCCCGTTCTTTTTTGCAGAAACTTACTCGCCCTTGTTCAGCGAATCCTCAGCGTCGTGGAGCAGCGCATACTCCCGAATTTTTTCAAGAGTCTGCTCGCTGAGGATATGCTCTGCCTTGCAGGCATCCTCGGCGGCGACGTCCTCATCGACGCCCAGCTGGACAAAGAAGTGGGTCAGCAGCCGGTGACGGCCGTAAATACGTTCGGCGATCTCGCGGCCCGGTTCTAGAAGGGTCAGATTGCCCTCACCGTCCACCGCAATATAGCCGTTCTCCCGCAGCTTCTTCATGGCAATGCTGACGCTGGCCTTGGTATAGCCCAGCTCGTTGACCACATCGATGGAACGCACACGGCCCATCCTCTGGTTCAGCATCAGGATCGTTTCAAGGTAATCTTCCGCGGATTGGTGGATCTGCATGGTTATCGGCCTCCTGCCTTGTTGATTTCCGGCCCGGGGCAGAAAACGCACATCGGTTCGGTTTGTTATAGGATACCACATTCTGGCGGGTGATGCAAGCAATCCAGAGAAAGTTTGTTAAAGCAAACCAAGTTTCTTCTGCATAATTTCGCCATTTTGCTTGGAAACGAAGCACGAAATCTTGTGAAACGTGCCGACCGCCGGGGAACACATCCCTCTCAGGAGCCGCTCTCCTGATTGGCGCGATAGGCTTCCGGACCCGACAGATACAGGTCGCCGCCGTGGGCATCCAGAATAACGGTCAGCGGCATCTTCTCCACCGTCAGGCGGCGGACGGCTTCACAGCCGAGGTCCGGCCATGCGATGACTTCCAGCGTCTTGACGCTCTGAGCCATCAGCGCACCGGCCCCGCCCAGCGCGGCCAGATAGACCGCGCCGTTCCGGACGACAGCTTCCTTGACGGCGGCATCCCGCTTGCCCTTGCCGATCATGATCTTATTGCCGAGGTCCAGCAGACGGGGACTCATGGCGTCCATGCGGCCGCTGGTCGTGGGACCTGCTGAGCCGATGATCTCACCGGGGCGTTCCGGTGTGGGTCCTACATAATAAATCGCGCTGCCCTCGAGGTCAAACGGGAGCGCTTCGCCCCGGTCCAGCGCTTCGATCATCCGTTTGTGGGCCTGATCGCGGGCGGTATAGACCACGCCGGACAGCAGCACGGTATCCCCCGCCTTGAGGGGTGCGAGGTCCTGCGCGGTGCAGGGCGTTTTCAGTTCGTATTGCATGTTTGATCCTCACTCCTCACAGCTGGGCCGACGCGCGGCGGGTGACGTGGCAGGACACATTGACTGCCACGGGCAGACCCGCCACATGGGTAGGCATCTGCTCGATGGCCAGGCCCAGACAGGTGGTCTTTCCACCAAAGCCCTGCGGTCCGATGCCCAGCTCGTTGATGGCCGTCAGAAGCTCCCGCTCAAGGTCTGCATAGTAGGGGTCCGGGTTGGGAATGTCCAGCGGGCGGAGAAGAGCTTTCTTAGCCAGATAGGCGACCTTATCGAAGCTGCCGCCCACGCCGACGCCCAGCACGATGGGCGGGCAGGGATTGGAACCTGCCAGCTGGACCGTCTCAAGGACGAATTTCTTGAAGCCCTCTACGCCGTCGGCGGGCTTGAGCATCTGGATGCGGCTCATGTTCTCGCTGCCAAAGCCCTTGGGGGCCACGGTGATGGTACAGCCGTCGCCGTCCACCAGATGGACCGTGATGGCCGCCGGGGTGTTGTCGCCGGTGTTGCCGCGGCGGAGCGGGTCCGCCACGATACTCTTGCGGAGATAGCCGTCGGTGTAGCCACGGCGGACGCCCTCATGGATAGCCGCTTCAAAGCTGCCGTCAATGTGGACATCCGTTCCCAGCTCCACGAACACACAGGCCATACCGGTGTCCTGACAGATGGGCAGGTTTTCTTCTTTTGCCGCACCGAGGTTCGACCACAGCAGGTCGAGGGTGTTCTTTGCCAGCGGCCACGGTTCTTCTTCCCGGGCCTTGGCAAGGGCGGCTTCCACGTCCTTGGGCAGCTTGGTGTTGGCTTCGATGCAGAGACGGGCCACCGTGTCGGTGATGGCCTGTGCCGAGATGGTCCTCATGCGGAACTCCCCCTTCCCTTACAGACGGGCCACACCCGTTTCGCGGGCAGCTTTTGCGACCGCTGCCGCGACGGCTTCTGCCACGCGGGGGTCAAATGCGCCGGGGATGATGTTCTCTTCGCTGCGGTCGGCGTCGGTGATGAGGTCCGCGATGGCGTAAGCCGCCGCCAGCTTCATTTTGTCGTTGATATCCCGTGCGCGGACGCTCAGTGCACCCTTGAACAGGCCCGGGAAGCAGAGCACATTGTTGACCTGATTCGGGAAGTCGCTGCGGCCGGTCGCCATGACGCGGACGCCGCCCGCCTTGGCGTCGTCGGGCATGATCTCCGGGGTGGGGTTGGCCATGGCAAAGACGATGGCGTCCTTGTTCATGGTCTTGCACAGCTCGGTGGTCAGAATGCCGGGTTTCGACACGCCGATAAAGACATCTGCGCCCTCAATGGCTTCCTTCAGGCCGCCCTTGATCTGACGGGGATTGGTCACCTCGCCCAGCCAGTTCTTGTGGGCTTCGGCGCTGTTGCAGCCCTTGTACAGCGTGCCAAACTGATCCACAGCCACGATGTCCTTTGCACCGGCTGTCATCAGCATCTTGATGATGGCCGTTCCGGCTGCGCCGGGGCCGTTCAGGACGATGTGGACATCCTCCATCTTCTTTCCCACCACGCGCAGAGCGTTGATGAGGGCAGCGGTCACGACGATGGCCGTGCCGTGCTGGTCATCGTGGAACACGGGGATGTCCAGCTCCCGCTCCAGCGTCTCTTCGATCTCGAAGCACTCTGGGCTTTTGATGTCCTCCAGATTGATGCCGCCAAAGGTAGGCGCGATGGCCTTGCAGGCCGCGATCACGCTGGCCGCATCGTGGGCATCGATGCAGATGGGGAAGGCATCCACGCCGCCGAACTCCTTGAACAGCACCGCCTTGCCCTCCATGACGGGCAGACCGGCTTCGGGGCCGATATCGCCCAGACCCAGCACCGCCGTGCCATTGGAGACGACCGCGACCATATTGCTCTTAAAGGTGTACTTGTATACGTCGTCCGGGTTTTCCTGGATCTTCCGGCAAGGCTCGGCCACGCCGGGCGTGTAGGCGGTGGACAGGTCGTCGCGGGTCTTGACCTCGACCTTGCTGACGATGCCGACTTTTCCGTGGTGGCTCTCGTGCATCTCGAGAGCGGCTTTGTTGTAATCCATGGGGTGTCCTCCTTTGAGTTTGGTTCCTATTATAATAAGCGCTGCCGGGTCCTCTTTTCGGGAGCAAACAGCTTGACAACCTACGATGAATCGATTATACTGAAATTACAAAAGGTGCTGTCCACAAAATGGTCAGCGCCCCTTGCCTTGAATATCACGTTCTAAAAAGAAAGTGACTGCGCGGTTTGGAAGCGGCGGCAGTCACTTTTCTTTTTTGTCGTGTTTTTTCTCTTTATGGATCTCCCACGCAACGTCAAAGACTGCGCGGAACAAGCAGACAGCACCAGCTGACAGCCTTGGTGGCTGCATCTACAGAATAACACACTTTCTGCGGGAGTGCAATCCAAAAAGAAGTCCTGCGTCCTAAAACCCAAGTTTTTATGGGGAAAGCTGTGGAATTTTCGCGAAATTCTTTTCTTTTTCATTTTTACCCTTTATAATAGAGTCTGTCTGAAAATCGAACCCACCGGCCGTGCCGGTTTTAACAGGAGGTACTCATTTGAAACGTTTTGTTCAAAAGGCACTCTGCCTTCTCTGCGCAGGGGCGCTTGCCCTGACCGCAGCGGGCTGCTCTCAGTCGGCGGCCTCTTCTTCCGCAGCCAGCGAATCCGAAAGCTCTGTTTACGGCAAGGCTTCGGACTACGATTACCAGAACTTCACCTACAGCGACGGTCTGGATGAAAACGGCTACTGGGACGGCGTCCGCGCACTGGACTACGTCACCCTGCCGGAGGACTATGCATCCATCTCCCTGAAAAAATCCGACATCGAGCCGACTGCCGAAGAGGTCCAGTCGCAGATCGATAATCTGCTCAGCCAGAACACCACCACCCAGCAGGTCACGGACCGCGCCGCCGCAGACGGCGACACCGTCAACATCGACTATGCGGGCACGGTGGACGGCGTCGCCTTCACGGGCGGGACCTACAGCGGCTACAGCCTGACGCTGGGCAGCGGGACCTTCATCGACGGCTTTGAAGATCAGATCATCGGCCACACCCCCGGCGAGACCTTTGATGTGAATGTCACCTTCCCCGACGGCTACAGCGATTCCACCGATTCCGAGGGCAACGCCGTGGTCCTGAGCAACAAAAAAGCCGTGTTCTCCGTCACGCTGAACTACATCAGCGAAGAGGTCCTGCCGGAACTGACCGACGCATGGGTGGACGAGAACTTCGGCACTTCGGACGACATCCACACCGTTGAGGACCTGCGCGCCCTCTATCAGAAGATGCTGTACGAGAGCAATCTGAGCGATGCCGTCATGAGCTATCTGCTCGAGAACTCCACCTTCAAGGATCTGCCCAAGGAAGTGACCGATTATCAGGTCAACCAGTGCCTGAACTACTACTACACCATGGCCAACTACTACGGCTATGACCTCGACAGCTTCCTGCAGACCGCTTCCGGCTATGAGAACGCCGACGCTCTGTTGGATGCCATGAGCGACAGCATCACCCAGTACGCCCGCGAGGCTCTGCTCTATCAGGCGGTCGCCGAGGCGATGGACATCGCCCCCACGCAGGAGCAGATCGACACCTATTCGTCCTACACCGAGACCTATGGCGCAAACTACTGCACCATGGTGGCCCTGATGGATGCCGTTTCGGATGCCCTGACCACCGGCGCACAGGTCGCCTAATTCCTCCCCCGTCATTTGCTGTCACAGAATAAACCTCTCAGTCACGCTAACGCGTGACAGCTCCCCTAGCAGGGGAGCCACTGGCGTGCCGGTTTTGGTCCTGCTGGATGAACAAAGTTTTTTGAACCCGTAAACGGAAGTGCTCCGCTATCAAGGCAAACAACCTCTATACTACGCTCTAACCAAGGGCGGTTGTTTAGATGTTGTCAGCCAAGACAGCGGAGCACTATTTTTCACGAAAAATAAAGCTTTCATTGTCCAGCAGGGGTTGCCCGACCTGCCAAAGGCTCCCCTACTTAGGGGAGCTGGCAAAGCCGAAAGGCTTTGACTGAGAGGTTCACATTTGCAAACTTTTTGTGAATTTCCACAAAGGACCGGCCCACCCTATTGACATCCTTGGAAGTTTGGAGTATATTTTTAGCAGTCGAACAGTTAGAGTGCTAAAAGCAAAATAGCACATCTGCTGAATGGCTGCTAATCCAACACTTCCGGTACGAATGGAGGTCGATTCTATGAATACCAATCAATATACGCAGAAAACTCTGGAAGCCCTTCAGGCCGCACAGCAGCTGGCCGTGGAGTACCAGCACAACGCGCTGGAACCCGAGCACCTGCTTCACGCTCTTGCCTCGCAGGAGCATGGCCTGATCCCGCAGCTGCTCCAGAAATTGAACGTTGATCCGGGCAGCTTTGCCGCTTCCGTTGCCGAAAAGCTGTCGGCTCTGCCCCGGGTGTCCGGCTCCGGCCGCGACCCCGACAAGGTCTATATCTCTCAAGCCACGGACAAAGTCCTGAGCGCCGCCGCCCGCGAAGCTAAGGCGATGAAGGACGAATACGTCAGCGTCGAACATGTGTTCCTCGGTTTGCTGGACGAGCCGACCCAGAACACCACCGAGCTGTTCCGTGCCTTCAACATCAAGAAGGACGCCTTCTTACAGCAGCTGACCGCCGTGCGCGGCAACCAGCGCGTCACCAACGACAACCCTGAGGACACCTACAACGCCCTGCAGAAATATGGTCAGGATCTTGTAGATCTGGCCCGCAAGCAGAAGCTGGACCCGGTCATCGGACGCGATCAGGAGATCCGAAACGTCATCCGCATCCTGTCCCGTAAGACCAAGAACAACCCCTGCCTGATCGGCGAACCCGGCGTCGGCAAGACCGCCATCGCCGAGGGTCTGGCTCAGCGGATCGTCCGCGGCGATGTGCCCGAAAACCTGAAAGACCGCACCGTGTTCAGTCTGGACATGGGCGCTCTGGTGGCCGGTGCAAAGTACCGCGGCGAGTTCGAGGAGCGCTTAAAGAGCGTTCTGAACGAGGTCAAAAAGAGCGAAGGCAAGATCATCCTCTTCATCGATGAGCTGCACACCATCGTCGGCGCGGGCAAGACTGACGGCGCAATGGATGCCGGCAACCTGCTGAAGCCGATGCTGGCCCGCGGCGAGCTGCACTGTATCGGTGCGACCACGCTGGATGAGTACCGCCAGTATATCGAAAAAGACCCGGCTCTGGAACGCCGGTTCCAGCCGGTGCAGGTCGATGAACCCACCGTGGAGGACACCATCTCGATCCTGCGCGGCCTGAAAGAGCGCTACGAGGTGTTCCACGGCGTCAAGATCAGCGACAATGCGCTCATTGCCGCCGCTACCCTCTCGGACCGCTATATCACCGACCGCTTCCTGCCCGATAAGGCCATCGACCTTGTGGATGAAGCCTGTGCCATGATCAAGACCGAGATGGACAGCATGCCCAGCGAGATGGACGATCTGGCCCACCGCATCACCCAGCTGCAGATCGAGCAGGTCAGCCTGAAAAAGGAGACCGACGCTCTGAGCCAGAGCCGTCTGCACGAGCTGGAAAAAGAGCTGGCCGAGCTGCAGGATAAGTTCCGCAGCATGAAGGCAAAGTGGGAGAACGAAAAGAACGCCATCGGCAAGGTCCAGACCCTGCGTGAGCAGATCGAACAGACCAATGCCGCCATCGAAAAGGCCCAGCGCGAATATGACCTGAACAAGGCCGCAGAGCTGAAGTACGGCAAGCTGCCGGAGCTGCAGAAACAGCTGGAAACCGAAGAAAAACTGGCCAACGAGAAGAAAGAGGACAGCCTCCTGCGCGACCGCGTGACCGACGAGGAGATCGCCCGCATCGTGGCCCGCTGGACCGGCATCCCGGTCGAGAAGCTGGTCGAGGGCGAGCGCGAGAAGCTGCTCCATCTGGACGACGTGCTGCACAAGAGAGTCATCGGCCAGAACGAAGCCGTCACCAAGGTCAGCGAAGCCATCCTGCGCAGCCGCGCCGGCATCGCGAACCCGAACCGCCCCATCGGCAGCTTCCTGTTCCTCGGCCCCACCGGCGTCGGCAAGACCGAACTGGCCAAGGCGCTGGCACAGGCCCTGTTCGACGATGAGCGGAACATGGTCCGAATCGATATGACCGAATATATGGAGAAGTTCAGCGTCAGCCGTCTGATCGGCGCGCCTCCGGGATATGTCGGTTATGAAGAGGGCGGTCAGCTGACCG
>OLGM01000327.1_pt1 | contig 32579 bp, 30 predicted proteins | sample 1606001 | NCBI WGS metagenome assembly OLGM01 (sample SAMN03283294) | human gut metagenome | biome: human-associated habitat; material: feces | host: Homo sapiens | place: Peru | collected 2012
TTCTATCTGCGTGGCCGTACGGGCAAGGCTGCCAAGGTCAAGAGCGATATTTGATGATTCCCCGCGTAAAACCGGGAGAAAAGGGACAACTTGTTGTCCCTTTTTTCTTTATTTACCGGTATTCGCTGACAAACCAGATCGAGAGGTGGATGGGGAAATGAAAAAACAGACTGCAGAGCAGCCCCAGACGATCCGGGGGCAGGGCGCATTCGAATGGTACGAGGCGCTGATCTCGGCTGCGTTGGTGCTGGTGCTGATCTTTTCGTTCTTTTTCCGGATCATTCAGGTGGATGGCGCATCCATGGTCCCGACGCTTCAGAACGGAGACAAGCTCATCGTCTGGGGCGCGGGTTATACGCCGGAACGGGGCGATGTGGTCATTGTGGACAGCTACACGGCCTACGGAAAGCCGCTGGTCAAGCGGGTCATCGCTAAGGGCGGCGACACCATCAGCATCGACTACGAGGCGGGGACCGTCACGGTGAACGGCAAGCTTTTGCAGGAAGATTATATCGCAGAGCCGACCTATCTTGGCTATGATGTGACCTTCCCGTATACCGTCCCGGAGGGGACCGTGTTCGTGATGGGCGACAACCGGAACAACTCGCTGGACAGCCGCTCGTCCTACGTTGGCTGCATCGATGAACGTGATATTCTGGGCAAAGTGCTGGTCTGCTTTTTGCCCTTTTCGGATTTTGGAGTGGTAAAATGAACAATCAGGATACCCGGTTCGCAAACCAATATAATATCCAGTGGTTCCCCGGTCACATGACCAAGACCCTGCGGATGATGGAGCAGGAGATCCAGCATGTGGACGCCAGTCTGGTGCTGCTGGATGCCCGCATCCCGCTTTCCAGTTTGAACCCGGAGATCGAGCGGATCACGGCCCGCAAGCCCAAGCTCTACGCGCTGAACAAGGCGGACCTTGCTGACCCTGCGGTGACGGAAGAGTGGATCAAGTACTTCCGCGCGGCAGATGCCGGCTGTGTGGCCATCAGCGCCAAGCAGAAGGGCGGAGCCAATGCGGTCAAGACGGCCATCGAAAAAGAGCTGGCCGGTCTGTTGGAACGCCGCCAAGTGCGCGGCATGGGCGGAGCCAAGACGCAGGTGATGCTCTGCGGCATCCCGAACGTTGGCAAATCGACCTTTATCAACACCTTTGCGGGTTCGGCCCGCGCCAAAGCCGCGGACCGTCCGGGCGTGACCAAGGGCAAACAGTGGGTCAGCACCGAAAAGTTCGACCTGCTGGACATGCCCGGTGTGCTCTGGAAAAAGTTCGATTCCAAGACGACGGCGTCCAATCTGGCCTTCATCGGCTCCATCAAAGACGACATTCTGGACGTCGAAGAACTGGCGATGAATCTGCTGGACGAAGTGCGCCGCAACTATCCCGATCTGGTGGCCCAGCGCTACAAGCTGGACGCCGAGACGCTGGCGCTTCCGCCGTATGAGCTGATGGAAGCCATTGGCCGGAAGCGCGGCTTGCTGGTGCGCGGCGGCGAGGTCAACACCGAGCGCTGCGCTATCATGCTGGTGGACGAGTTCCGCGCTTGTAAGTGGGGCCGCATCTCGCTGGAGCGCCCGCCGCAGCGCGACGACCTCGTGGATTTTGCGGAGGATGACGAATGAAACGGCGTTCGGACGAAGAGATCTCCGCGCCGCTCTACGAATACGACGCGGGCATCCGGGCGCAGTTCGGCTGCTTCGCGGGCGTCGATGAGGCAGGACGCGGCCCTTTGTGCGGCCCGGTCTGCGTGGCGGCGTGCATTCTGGACCCGGAACATCCGGTCTACGGCATCAACGACTCCAAAAAGCTGACCGAGAAAAAGCGGGAAGCCCTTTTTGAGGAAATTCTCGAAAAGGCGCTGGCTTACAAGATCGTGTTCGTCGGGCCGGACATCATCGACCGCGACAACATCCTGAACGCCACCATGGGCGGGATGCGTCAGGCCGTGGAAGGGCTGGACATCGTGCCGAATCTGGTGCTGGTCGATGGCAACCGGGTCCCCGCAGGGCTGGTCATGCCCGCACAGCCGGTGGTCAAGGGCGACGCCACCAGCGCCAGCATCGGCGCGGCGTCGGTTCTGGCGAAAGTCAGCCGGGACCGCTACATGCTGGAACTGGACAAGCAGTACCCGCAGTATCAGCTGGCAAAGCACAAGGGCTACCCGACCAAGCTCCACTATGAGCTGATCGAGCAGTACGGCATCCAGCCGTTCTACCGCCGCAGCTTTCTCAAAAAGCAGGGCTACTGGCCGGAGGGCAAGTGATGGACCGGGCCGAGATCGGCCATACCGGCGAAGCCGTGGCGGCGCGGTATTACCAGAAGCAGGGCTGCTTGCTGCTGGACCACAACTACCGCACCCGGTTGGGCGAGATCGACCTCATCCTGCGGGAGCCGGATGGGACCATCGTTCTGTGCGAGGTCAAGACCCGCAGCCCGGACCCGCTGGCAAGCCCCGCTTCGGCGGTCACTCCCGCAAAACAACACCGATTGATCCGTACCGCGCAATATTACCTTCAGCAGACCGGACAGAGCGATGAGCCGGTCCGATTTGATGTTGCAGAGGTGACCCCTCTTGACAGCGGGCGCTGGATGGTACATATTATAAAGGGTGCATTTACCGCATGAAGCGGGTGCACCGGTGGGAAAAGGCAGAAAACGGCTCTGGCCGCTGCCATCAAAATGGGGCGGAATGGTGCGCCCCGCGGACAAAAAAGGAGCGACAACTATGCAGTTTTTCAGCACGAGAGACCGGAACCGTGTGGTAAGTGCATCTCAGGCCATTGCACAGGGCCTGTCGGATGAGGGCGGTTTGTTTGTTCCGCAGAGCTTTCCTCAGGTGGATGTCAAAGCAGTCTGTGCGCTGGATTACCCGGAAATGGCCACGGCCATCATCGGGGAGTATCTGACCGATTATTCCAAAGAATTTCTCGCAGAGGCGACAAAAACGACCTATGGCGAAGCCTTTGGCGGCAAGGCGGGCTATCTGGCCCCGGTGTCGGACAGCGTGTATTCGCTGGAGCTGTGGCACGGCCCGACCTGCGCGTTCAAGGATTATGCGCTTCAGCTGATGCCGAAGCTTCTGGTGGAAGCCAAAATGAACCTGAACCGCACCGAAAAGACCCTCATTCTGGTCGCGACCAGCGGCGATACCGGCAAGGCCGCGCTGGACGGCTACCATGATATCCCGGGCGTCGAGATCGCCGTGTTCTTCCCCACGGGCGGGACCAGCGAGATCCAGCGTCTGCAGATGGCTACGCAGGAGGGCAAAAATGTCGCTGTCTATGCTGTGCGCGGCAACTTCGACGATGCCCAGACCGGCGTGAAGCGGGTGTTTGGCGATACCGCCATCGCTGCCGAGCTGGCAAAGCGGAACATCCGCCTGTCCAGCGCGAACTCCATCAACTGGGGCCGTCTGGTCCCGCAGATCGTCTACTACTTCGCGGCCTATGCCCAGCTGTTCAAGGCGGGCAAGATCGCGTTCGGCGACAAGGTGGACTTCTGCGTTCCGACCGGCAACTTCGGCGACATCCTCGCGGGCTATTATGCCAAACAGATGGGCCTTCCTGTGGGCAAGCTGGTCTGCGCATCCAATGAGAACAATGTCCTGACCGACTTCCTCAAGACCGGTACTTATACGGCAAAGCGTGAATTTTTTAAGACCACTTCGCCGAGCATGGATATCCTCGTCTCGTCGAATCTGGAGCGTCTGCTGTACCATGTGACCGGCAGCGACACCGAAGTGGCGGCTCTGATGAAGAGCCTGTCCGAGACGGGCAGCTATACGGTCCGCCCCGAGACGCTGGCCAAGATCCAGGAGAGCTTCGCCTGTGGCTGGAGCAGCGAGGAACAGGTGGCAGGGGAGATCCGCGCCCGCTACGAGCAGGACGGCTATCTGTGCGATACCCACACCGCTGTGGCGTTCCATGTGGCCGCACAGCAGAAGCGGGACGGTGTGCCGATGGTGGTCCTTTCCACGGCATCGCCCTTCAAGTTCCCGCGCAGCGTGCTGGAAGCACTGGGCCAGACCGCGCCGCAGAACGATTTCGAGGCCATGCAGCAGCTGGAAGCGGCTACGGGCCGCACCGCTCCCGCCAGCCTGTCGGCTCTGCGCCAGAAGGCGGAACGGTTCAACACCGTCATCGATCCGGAGCAGATCGCGCAGGTGGCGCTGGGCTATCAGGCGTGATCGGAAACTAGAACAGGAGAAACAAGATGGCACTTTATGTGCTTGGCGACACCCATCTTTCCCTTGGCGGGTCCAAACCGATGGACATTTTTCCGGGGTGGGATGGCTACATTGAACGGTTGGAGCGCAACTGGCGCAAGCTCATCACCCCGCAGGACACCATCGTGCTGGCAGGGGATATCAGCTGGGCCATGCGCCTGACCGATACCCGGAAGGATTTTGCGTTTCTGCAGGAACTTCCCGGGCAGAAGCTCATCATGAAGGGCAACCACGATTACTGGTGGACCACCGCCAACAAGATGAATGCCTATCTCAAGGCGGAAGGGTTCGATACCCTCCACATCCTGCACAACAACTCCTATTCCGTCGAGGGCTATGCCCTGTGCGGGACGCGGGGCTGGCTGTTCGATGTGGGGGAGCCGCACGACGAAAAGGTGATGAACCGCGAGATCGGGCGGCTGAAAATGAGTCTGGACGCGGCCGAGCCGGGGCTGGAAAAGCTGGTGTTCCTGCACTATCCGCCGGTCTACACCGGGACCAGCGCACCGGAGATCGTCGCGACCCTGAAGGATTACGGCATCAAACGCTGTTTCTACGGCCATCTGCACGGAAATGCCATCCGGTATGCCGTGCAGGGCGAGGTGGAGGGTATCCGCTATAAGCTCGTGAGCGCGGATGGACTGCGTTTTTGCCCGTATCGCATCAACTGATGTCGGCAAAGGCTGGCAGAAAGTACAAAAAAGTAAAAATTGGTCTGGCAATCGTATCACAAACGTGCTATAATAAGTTTTGACGCGATTGTTGCACCCAATAGAGCGCGCGCGTCCCCGCATTTCGCAAACAGCAAGGACGCGGTGCGCGGTTGCAGGAGATGGGACCACCCATCCCAACGCAATAGAATTTTTGAGTGGAGGATACACAAATGAATTTCATCAAGTGCGAAAAGCTCGAGAAGAGCATGGCAGAGCTGCAGTTCTCCGTCGATGCTGAGGCCCTGAAGGCCGCAGTTGCCGACGTCTTTAAGAAGGAAGGCAAGAAATACGCTGTTCCCGGCTTCCGCAAGGGCAAGGCTCCCCGCGCTCTGATCGAGAAGATGTACGGCGCTGATGTCTTTACCTATGATGCCATCAACGAGCTGTTCCCCGAGGCTTACGAGGCAGCTGTCAAGGAAGCTGGCGTGGAGCCGGTCGGCCGTCCTGAGGTCACCGTTGATTCTGCCAACGAGAACGAGGGCGCTACCCTGACCGTTAAGGTCGCCATCAAGCCCGAAGTCAAGATCGGCAACTATTCCGGTCTGACCGTTGAAAAGACGGTCCATACTGTTACCGATGAGACCATCGATGCAGAGCTGAAGCGTGTGCAGGAGCGCAACGCCCGTGAACTGACCCGTGAGGGTGCTGCTGAGAACGGCGACATCGCTGATATCGATTTCGAGGGCTTCGTCGATGGCGTTGCTTTCGAGGGCGGCAAGGCTGAGCACTACAGCCTGACTCTGGGCAGCGGCTCCTTCATCCCCGGCTTCGAGGATCAGATCGTCGGCCACTCCGCTGGCGAGGAGTTCGACGTCAATGTCACCTTCCCCACCGAGTATCAGGCTGCTGAGCTGGCTGGCAAGGAAGCTGTCTTTAAGATCAAGCTGCACGAGGTCAAGTACAAGGAGCTGCCCGCTCTGGACGACGAGCTGGCTAAGGACTGCTCTGAGTACGACACGCTGGACGCTTTCAAGGAGTCCATCCGCAAGAACAATCAGGAGCAGCTCGACAAGCAGGACGATCTGGCTGTTGAGAACGCTCTGGTCGATCAGGTCATCGAGGGCATGGAGGCTGAGATCCCCCAGGCAATGTATGACACCCGTATGGACGAGATGGTCAACGACTTCGCATTCCGCGTGGAGCAGCAGGGTCTGCGCCTCGAGGACTACCTGAAGTATATGGGTCAGACCGTCGATCAGTTCCGTGCTTCCTTCATGCCGCAGGCTGAGAAGCAGGTCAAGATCCGTCTGGCTCTGGAGGCTGTTGCCGCTGCTGAGAACATCGAGGCTTCCGAGGAGGAAGTTTCCGCTGAGATCAAGCGCATCGCTGACCAGTACAAGATGGAAGAGGGCAAGGTCCGTGAGCTGGTCAACGTTGACGACCTGAAGAAGGATCTGGCCATCAATAAGGCGATCGACTTCATCAAGAGCCACGCAAACGTCGTGGAGAAGGCTGCTGAGGCCGAAAAGACCGAGGACGCTGAGTAAGCTTCAGCTTCCAAGGCCGCATATTACAGGACCGGCGCTGTGCTGATCCCGTAAGCAAAGGTTGTTAAAATTGACCGATACGGCCCTGTTTCTTTTGCCGTATCGGTCAATTTTGCAAATATGATCATTTTGAATCAGGAGGCGAACTTTATGAGTTTTGTTCCTTATGTTGTTGAACAGTCGGCACACGGCGAGCGTTCCTATGATATCTTCTCCCGTCTGCTGAACGACCGCATCATCGTGCTGAGCGAGGATGTCAACGATACCACGGCCAGCCTTGTGGTGGCACAGCTGCTGTATCTGGAAGGGCAGGACCCGGACAAGGATATCAGCCTGTATATCAACAGCCCCGGCGGCTCCATCAGCGCGGGTATGGCCATCCACGATACCATGCGGTATATCAAGTGTGATGTCTCCACCATCTGCATGGGCATGGCAGCATCCATGGGCGCATTCCTGCTGGCAAGCGGCACGAAGGGCAAGCGTTTTGCGCTGCCCAACGCAGAGATCATGATCCACCAGCCGCTGATCGCCGGCGGCCAGAACGGCGGCCTGTCCGGTCAGACCACGGACATCAAGATCCATGCCGAACACATGGTCTATATCCGCGACAAGATGAACCGGATGCTGAGCGAGTATACCGGCCAGCCGCTGGAAAAGCTGCAGCTGGATACCGAGCGCGACAACTATATGTCCGCCCAGCAGGCAAAGGAATACGGCCTGATCGATGAGGTCATCACCCACCGCTAAGGAACCGCTGAAACCGATCGGCGCGGCAGGGAAGCCCGCTGCGCCAGACGACCCAGAATAAGGAAAAAACGGCTATGGCAAACAACAATTCCGGCAGAGATAAAAATGAAAAAGATCTGATCTGCAGCTTCTGCGGCAAGCATCAGGACGAAGTGGAGCGGATGATCATTGGCCCCGGGGTCAACATCTGCAGCGAATGCATCGGCCTGTGCTATGACCTGCTCGCGGACAAGCCGGAGCACCCGGGCACGAACCGTCCGGGCCGCGGCGGCGCAAGCCGTGCCCGTGTACAGGCAGCAGAGGGTCTTTCTGTCAACATCATGACCCCCGAGGAGATCAAGGACGGACTGGATCAGTACGTCATCGGGCAGGACGAGGCCAAGCGTGTGCTGGCCGTGTCGGTCTACAACCACTACAAGCGCATCATGAGCGGAAAAGGCTCGGATGTGGAGCTGCAGAAATCCAACGTTCTGCTGCTCGGCCCCTCCGGCGTCGGCAAGACGCTGCTGGCCCAGACGCTGGCCAAGATGCTGGGCGTGCCGTTCGCCATTGCGGACGCCACCACCCTGACCGAGGCGGGCTATGTGGGCGAGGACGTCGAGAACATCCTGCTCAAGCTCATTCAGGCGGCAGATTTTGACGTGCAGAAGGCACAGATCGGCATCATCTACATCGATGAGATCGACAAGATCACCCGCAAGAGCGAGAACCCCTCCATCACCCGCGATGTCGGCGGTGAGGGCGTTCAGCAGGCCCTTCTGAAGATCCTCGAGGGCACGGTGAGCAACGTTCCGCCGCAGGGCGGACGCAAGCACCCCCAGCAGGAGTTCATTCAGATCGACACCACGAACATCCTGTTCATCTGCGGCGGCGCATTCGATGGTCTGGACAAGTACATCCAGCGCCGCACCGATAAGTCCGCGCTGGGCTTTGGCAGCTCGCTGAAGGATAACTCCGACGATGCCCAGAAGGCTCTTCTACGCAAGGTGGAGCCGCACGATCTGGTCAAGTTCGGCCTGATCCCGGAGCTGATCGGCCGTCTGCCGGTCATCACCGTGCTGGACGATCTGGACGAGAACGCACTGGTCCGTGTCCTGAAGGAGCCGCGCAACAGTCTGGTCAAGCAGTACAAAGAGCTGCTGAACATGGACAACGTGGAGCTGGAGATCACCGATGCAGCCCTTCACGCCATCGCCCGCAAGACCATCGAGCGCAAAACCGGCGCCCGCGGTCTGCGCAGCGTGATGGAGAGCATCCTGATGCCCATTATGTACAAGGTCCCCAGCGATGCCACCATTATCCGCGTGACCATCGATGAGGATACCGTCGAGGGCGGCGAGCCGCATCTGGAATACGGCGCGGTCCGCAAACGCTATAAGAATCAGGCTTCCCTGAGCTGAGTACAGCCCTATAGAGAAGAGGCCCTGCCGAAAGCTTTGGCTTTTGGCAGGGCTTTTTTTGAGATTTGCTTGTGTTAGAGCGGATTCTGAGCTATAATATTAGGGTCTGGACGACTGCAGGTGGGAAAGCTCTCTGGCAGGACTTCCCGGAACCTTGCGTCAGACAGTGTGGGAACAAGGAAGTACGATAAAGGAGTGTGTTTTCAATGGAAAATTATTTTGAGATGAACCGCGACGAACTCGTAGCAGAAAAGGCAAAACTGGAAGAGCAGTACAAGAAGTTTCAGGCGATGAACCTGAAGCTGAACATGGCCCGCGGCAAGCCCGGTCCTCACCAGATGGATCTTGCAATGGGTCTGCTGCAGATGAACGATTACACCACCGATGCCGGTACGGATGCCCGCAACTATGGCGATCTGGAGGGTCTGCATGAGGCCCGCGTGCTGTTTGCGGATGTGTTCGGCGTGCAGCCCAGCGAGGTGTTCGTGGGCGGCAACTCCAGCTTGCAGCTGATGTATAACCTCATCAACATTGGTTATGTGTTCGGTTTCCCCGAGTCTCCGTGTCCGTGGTCTCAGGTAGAGAAGCGCAAGTTCCTCTGCCCTGTGCCCGGTTACGACCGCCACTTCGCCATCACCGAGGAATATGGCTTCGAGCTGATCAGCGTCCCGATGACCCCGAACGGCCCCGATATGGACATGGTCGAAAAGCTGGTCGCCGAGGATGACACCATCAAGGGCATCTGGTGTGTGCCGCAGTATTCCAACCCGGACGGCTACACCTACAGCGATGAGACGATCGAGCGCTTTGCAAAGCTCAAGACCGCTGCCCCGGACTTCAAGATCTTCTGGGATGAGGCATACATCGTCCACCACCTGACCGATGAGATCATCGAGACGCCCGTTTTGCTGAACGAGTGCAAGAAGTATGGCACGCAGGACCGTGTGTTCATGTTCACTTCCACCAGCAAGATCACCTTCCCCGGCGCAGGTGTTTCGGCCATCGCATGCAGCGAGAGCTCCATGAAGTACATGTGCAAGCGCTTCTCGGTCATGATCATCAGCTATGATAAGATGAACCAGCTGCGCCACGTCCGCTTCCTGAAGAACAAGGAAGGCGTTCTGGCCCACATGGCAAAGCACCGCCGCCGCCTGATCCCCTGCTTTGATGCCGTCAAGACGGCGTTCTCTGAGGAGCTGACCCCCTGCGGCGATATCGCCCACTGGACCAACCCCAAGGGCGGCTACTTCATCAGCCTGTACGTTATGCCCGGCTGCGCCAAGCGGGTGGCAGCGCTCTGCAAGGAGTGCGGCCTGACCCTGACCGGTGCTGGCTCGGCTTATCCGTACCACAAGGACCCGCAGGATTCCCATCTGCGCATCGCGCCCACCTATCCCAGCCTGGATGAGGTGGAGACTGCCTCGGATCTGCTGTGCGTCTGCGTGAAGCTGGCCACGGTGGAAAAGCTGCTGGCGGAACAGGCATAAGCGTTCCTGTTGTTGAAAATCTCCCCGCGCGGCAGGGTCTGTCACGCGGCGGAGGTTTATTATATTTGGAGGTTTCCCGATTTTTATGAAGACTAAAGGCAAAGCATGGCAGCTTGTTGTCACAGTGCTTCTGATCGCGGCGTTTGTCTATACGGCATTTTTCGGCGTGGCGGTCAAATACGGCGATGTGACCAAGACCTACATCAAGGGCGCGCAGGATATCCGCTTCGGTGTGGATATCAAGGGCGGCGTCAACGTGACGTTTGCACCCTCGGACGGCTACGATGCCACCGACGACCAGCTGGACGCGGCACAGCTCGTCATCGAGAACCGCTTGGTCGGTTTGAACGTGACGGATTATGAGCTGTATGTGGACTACGACTCGGACCGTTTGATCCTCGAGTTCCCGTGGCAGTCCGGCGAGACGGATTTCGACCCGGAATCCGCCATCGATGAGATCGGCACGACCGCATATCTGACCTTCCGCGAGGGAAGCAGCGCAGACGGCGAACTGATCCTCGACGGCTCGATGGTCGAGAGCGCGTCGGCACAGTACGGCCCGGTGAGCGGAAGCTCGTCGGAATACTATGTCGCCCTCAAGTTCACGGATGAAGGAGCCAAAGCCTTTGGCGATGCAACGACGAACTTGTATCAGAGCAACGGGACCATCAGCATCTGGCTGGATGACGAGAACGTCAGCACGGCGACGGTCAATGCGGCCATCACCGACGGCTCCGCCATCATCACCAGCTCGGCGGCCAACCCCTTCACGCAGGACGATGTTGTGAAGATGGCCCGCCAGATCAACTCCGGTTCGCTGCCCTTTGCACTGACCGTGGACAGCTACTCGACCATCAGCCCGAGTCTGGGAGAGAACAGTCTGAGCGCCATGGTGCTGGCGGGCCTGATCGCCTTTGCCCTCATCGTGGTCCTGATGACGGCGCTGTACCGTCTGCCCGGTTTCCTTGCGTGCATCGCGCTGGCCGGTCAGGTGGCCGCAACGCTGGCCTTCGTTTCGGGATACTTCCCGGTGTTTGAAAGCTTTACCCTGACGCTCCCCGGCATCGCGGGCATCATCCTTGCCATCGGCATGGGTGTGGATGCCAACGTCATCACCGCAGAGCGCATCAAAGAAGAACTGCGCAGCGGAAAGTCGCTGGACGGCGCGCTCAAGAGCGGCTTTGCCCGCGGCCTGACCCCCATCATTGACGGCAATGTGACCATCGTGATCGTGGCCGTTGTGCTGATGGGCGCATTCGGCCCCTCGGACGGCTTCTTCGCAAAGGTGCTGCACTTCGTGTTCTTTGCCTTTGGTCCGTCCACGGCGGGCACGATCTACGCCTTCGGCTACACGCTGCTGACCGGCGTTCTGCTGAACTTCGTGTTCGGCGTGTTCGCCACCCGCGTGATGATCCGCGGTGCAGCTTCCATCAAGGCCCTGCGGAACCCGTGGCTGTACGGTGCATCCAAAGGCGAAGAGCCGGCGGAGAAGAAGCCCGTGGACTTTGTGGGGCTGCGCAAGCGCTTCCTGACCATCTCGGCTTGCCTGATGGCGGCCATCCTGCTCTGCGCGGTGGTGTTCGGCGTCCGTCTGGATACCGAGTTCACCGGCGGTGCGATGATCACCCTGAGCTATGAGGGCGAGTTCACGACCTCTGAGGTCCAGAAAACGGCCTCTGCCGCGCTGGGCAGCAATGACTTGACCCTGCAGACCGGCGAAAATGTGGCCACCGGTGAACAGACCCTGAAGATCTCGATGCCCGGAAACGAGACGGTGACCACCGAACAGGTGGAGACGCTGCTCGACTCCCTGAACGAGACGTATCCCGACAACGCCTTTGCACAGCTGTCGCTGAGCAATGTCAGCGCGGCCATGGGCACGAAGTTCCTGCAGAAGAGTCTGGTGGCTGTCGTCTTTGCGCTGGTGCTCATCCTGCTGTATATCGGTGTCCGCTTCAAGAAGATCGGCGGCCTGACCGGCGGCATGATGGCGGTTCTGGCCCTGCTGAACGACCTGATGGTCGTGTTCGGCACGTTCGTGCTGCTGCGCACCCCGCTGGACGGCAACTTCATCGCCGCCATGCTCACCATTCTGGGCTACTCCATCAACGATACCGTCGTCGTCTATGACCGTATCCGCGAGAACCGCGCCCTGATGGGCAAAAAGGCATCCTTTGAAGAGCTGGTCAACCACTCGGTCAACCAGTCTGCACGCCGTACCATCATCACGACCATTACTACGGTCATGGCGCTGGGCGTGATGTGTGTCGTGTCCAAGCTGTATGGTCTGGACAGTATCTTTACCTTTGCATTCCCCCTGATGATGGGTATGCTCAGCGGTGTTTACACGTCGCTGTGTGTTTCCACCTCTGCGTGGGTGCTTTGGAGCGAGCGCAAGTCCGGCAAAAAGAACGCCTGAGCGCTCCCGACCCGAACATGACATCAGGAGGAACAAACCATGAAATGTCCCTATTGCGGCGATGAAGAATCCAAGGTCATCGATTCCCGCCCGACCGAAGATGGCGAGCGCATTCGCCGCCGCCGGGAATGTCTGCGCTGCCACATGCGGTTCACGACCTATGAGGTGGTGGAGACGGTCCCGCTGATCGTGATCAAAAAGGATAACTCCCGGGAGCCGTTTGACCGGCAGAAGCTGCTCAACGCGATGCTGCGGGCCTGTGCCAAGCGCCCGGTCAGCTACGAAGCGCTGGAACACGCCGTCAGCAGCATCGAGCAGACGCTGATGAGTTCCTACGACCGGGAAGTGACCAGCGTCCGGATCGGAGAGCTGACCATGCAGGAGCTGAAGCAGATCGATGAGGTGGCGTATGTGCGCTTTGCATCGGTCTACCAGCAGTTTGCGGATGTCGAGAGCTTTTTCAACGAGCTGAAAAAGCTGATGGGCGACCGCAGCAAGTAACCAAAACACGAAGAGGATGCTGCAGCGATGCGGCGTCCTCTTTTTGTGTGCTCAGATGATGCGGCGGGCCAGCCACGCCAGCGTTTCCACTTGAACTTGTGCGCGGCGAAGCTCTCCAAAGGCTTCCTCGGGGGCGTTCTGCTCCAAATGGCCGTCGGCGGCGCGGAGGGCGGCTTCCAGCTCGGTGAAGTCCTGCGTGCGGAGAAGATGGTTCATCCCTTCGCGCATCCGGTCGCAGAGGTCTGCGCCCTCGGCCAGCGCCTGACGCGCGGCGGACAGGTCCGAAGCCCGGATGGCGTCCATGGCGGTGTCGATGTCGTCCGAGATGTCCTCAGCAAAATCCTGAACCCGCCAGCTGCTGTAAAACGCGATGGCCAGCAGCAGGACCACGATGCCGAGACAGGCATAAATGCGTTTCATGACGTCTCCTTTCCCAGAGAGCTGTCCTTGCGGCGGTTCTCTTTTTTCAGCAGAAAATAGTCCTCGGTGTCATTGCCTACCAGCAGAAGAATTTCTTCCATGAGCAGGGTGTTGGCATGAGCGGTCCGTTCCAGCCACGCGTGGTCCTTGCCGCAATGGTGCAGATTTTCGTCCAACACCTGCCCATCCACCACAAAGGGGATGGTGGCCTGTGCCCGCTGGACCTTCAGGCCGAGATCGGAAAGGGTGGCCGTTTCTTTTTCGGGCCGCAGGGCGACCGAGAGGTTTCCGTTCGTCTCCACGATGGCATACGAAACGTCCCGGGGGTCGAACACGTCCTTTCCGCGCAGGGCCTCCATGAGGTCGGCGGTGGTCAGCCGAAGGGTGCGCAGGGCGTTCTGGTCGATCTGGCCGTTCAGGATGACCGTTTTGGGACGCCCGGACATGAGGTTGAAAAATTTCTGGTTCCGGAAGCTCAGGATGGACCCCAGAAGTTCCAGTGCGGCAATAAGGAACAGCGGGATCAGGCTGGCCGTCACGGGGACTTCCTCGGACTCGATGGAGATGGACGCCAGATTGGAGATGAGGATGGTGGAGACCAGCTCTTCGGGCTGCAATTCGCCCAGCTGGCGCTTGCCCATCAGCCGCATGGCGAACAGGACACAGAGATAAATTAAAATCGTGCGAAAGATCAACAGTTTCAACGGGGACACCTCCTGCGCGAATAAGCGGGACTGCGGCGGGAATCCTACTGCAAAAGGGGGATGGGACCATGCAGCTTTCCGAACATCTGGAAACGAATCTCGCGGCGCTCAACGCTAGATTGGGCAGTTCAGCCGATTTTTATGCGAAGCACATCGAACTTTATCATTGCCGAGGGGCCATCGTGCTGTTCGACGGGATGGCCAGCTTGGAGTCGCTCTGGGAACTGCTGCTGGACGCGGCGAGCCGCCAGACGCCGCCGCTTTCCGGGCAGACGGGCGGGGGACAGGTCTATGAGCTGTTGTGGCGGCACTCGGCGCTTCCGGCGGAAAGCACGCCGGTGGAGGACTGGGAAGTGCTGATGCAGCGGCTGACGGCCGGGATGGCGGTCCTTCTGCTGGACGGCTGTGCAAAAGGCATCTCCTTTTCGGTGCAGAGCCTGAAATCCCGCTCGGTGGAAGAACCGTCGGGGGAGGGGAACCTTCGCGGCTCGCGGGAAGGCTTTTCGGACCTTCTGCGGGTCAATCTGAGCCTGTTGCGGCGTCTCATCCGCACCGAAGCGCTGGTCATGGAGGTGCAGCAAGCGGACTGCGAGATGAAAACCGAATATGCCGTCTGTTACTGCAAGGGAAAAGCCGATGTCGTCGCTGTGGAGCGGGTGAAAGAGACGCTTCAGCGCGCAAAGCCGCAGCTCCTGCTGGATTCCAGCTATTTTGTGCCGTGGCTGTTTCCCTGCCGGGTGCGGACGTTTGCTCCCGTGACCTACACCGAGCGGCCAGCGGTGGCAGCGGCAAAGCTCTGCGAGGGGAAGATCGTCATTCTCGTCAACGGAAGCCCGTCTGCCATGGTGCTTCCGACGCTGTTCTGCGAAAATTTCGAGTGTCTGGACGATTACGCCCAGCCGGCCTTTTTTGCGTCGTTTCTGCGCGTGCTGAAATATGGTTCGTTTTACCTCAGCATTTTTCTGCCGGGGTTGTTCGTCTGTCTGGCGGTGTATCTGCCCGAACTGATCCCACCGCAGCTGCTGTTCAAAATCGAAGCCGCCGAGCGCGGAACGCCGCTTCCGCTGTTTGCAGAGATGGTCCTTGTGACCCTGCTGCTGGAGATCATCCGGGAAGCGGGGCTTCGGATGCCGCAGACGCTGGGGCACTCGGTCAGCTTGGTGGCGGCGCTGATTTTGGGCGATGCCGCCATCGCCACCGGGCTGATGAGCACGCCGGTGATCCTGATCGCGGCGGCGGCTTCCATCGCGGTGTTCGTCACACCGTCCCTCTACGAAGCTGCGACGATCTTTCGGCTGGTGGTCCTGCTGGCGGCGGGCGTGGCTGGACCGGTGGGTCTTGTTGGTGCAGGACTGTTGGTGCTGTTGGAACTGGCGCGGGTGTCGGCGCTGGGGGTCCCGTATCTTTCCGCGCCGGATTTTCCAAAAGCAGAGCTATCCCGCGACGGCGTGACGCGGCGAAATTACCGCGTCCTGTCCCGGCGGCCCTTTACCATCTGGCAGAAACGGGGGTAAGCGCTTTTGAATCAGCATAAGCAGAAATCGGGTGCACAGGCCCTGTGGCTGAGCGCACTGACCGCCGAAGCGGGCCGCTGTATTTTAACGAGCGGGGGCGTTTCGGCGCGGGGTTTGATCTTGCAGGGGCTTCCCGTGGCGCTGGGCATTTCGCTGGCGGCGGCGCTTTTGCAGACGGCAGAGCAGGAAAACGACGTCTTTTCCGGGCGAACGTTCCGTGATCGGGTCGTCTGCGGCGGCTTTGCGCTGTGGTTCGCGGCAGAGCTGTGGGAGACGGTCTGTCAGGCGCAGGAGCTATGCTGGGAGCAATTCTCGTCCATGGCGGTGCTGGGCATCCTGCCGCTGTTGGTTTGGGCCGGGTGGAAGTTGGAAGAGCGGGTCTTTTTCCGGGCCGCAGGGGTCTTGTGGTGGGCGGCGGCGCTGGCCGTTCTGCTCTGCGCTCTCAGCTTGAAAGGTCAGCTGCACTGGGAGAATCTTCTGCGGGAACCGCAGACTGGAAGCATCCGCTTTCCGCTCTATGCCGAATATTTTGCGTTCCCGCTTTTGGCCCAGCCGGAAGAAAACCAACACAGGACGAGTGCGTGGCTCCCGCTGGGGGTATTCGGCCTTTGGGTGGGCGCGGCGCTTGGCATGGAGCTGCTGTTCGGCGCGGGGACCGTTTTCCCGGGCTATGAACTGCTTCGTGCCGGGGCGTTAGGCCTGATCTCGCGCTTCGATGCCGTGTTTCTGCTGGTCTGGCTGGCGGCGGCGCTGTTCCGGGTCTGCTTTCTGGTCCATCTGCTCCGCAGACTGCTGGGCCTTGTGTGGAACGGCCGGAGACAGGAGGTGCAGGGATGAGCGGAAGTTCGCGCGGATTGCGGCTGCTGGCCGTGGGGGTTCTGGTCCTCTGGTGCGGGGTGTTCCTGCGGATGGAGACGACCGAAAAAAGCATGGTGCGGGCGCTTCTCATCCAGCCGCAGACCGATGGCTGGACCGTAGGGCTGCTGTATCAGTTCCCGGAAGCCACGCCGGACGCCTCCGATGCGGCGGCGGACCTCCGCCTGTGCAGCGCCGAGGGCGAAACGCTGGAAACGGCGCTGCATCAGGCCGAAAAGGGTCTTCCGCAGACGGCAAATTATCGGCTGTGCGAGTATCTGCTGTTTGGCGCGGGGACTACGCAAAAAACGCTGTCCGAGGTAGAGGACCTGCTGCAAAAGGAGCCGGTCAGCCGCCTGTCCGCCCGGATATTTTTACTGGAAACAGAAGAAAGCGGGGAAGAGCCGGAACAGGCCGAAGTGCTGCTCCAAGCGGCCAAGGACAGCGCGGCCATGGCGTCGCGGCTGTATGAGAGCGGCGGCGTTCTGCTTCCCATTTTGCAACTGGACAGCGAGGGCGTCGAAGCCGCTAAGGAAGCCTTGTTGCTGACCGCAGAGGGAGAAACGCGGCTCACCGCCGAAGAGACTGCCATGGCCGGACTTCTGTTGGAACGGGACGGAGAGCAGACATTCACGCTTTCGGATGGGGTGGTGACCCTGCGCCGGTGCGTCGTTTCGGTGGAAGCTTCAGGAAATCACGCAGAGATCGTGCTGACCGGTCAGCGCAAGCCCGGGGCCGCGCCTGTGACCGAGGCTCAGTGCCAAGAGCTGGAAGCGCTCTGTATCCGGACGGTCCAGCGCTTCTGGGAGAGCGGGGCCGACCTTCTCCGCTTGCGGGAAGTCCGCGCCCTGAAAGAGGGAAGTGCCCTTTCGGAGAGAACAAAAAACGCCTGTCCGGAACTCCGGGCAGACGTTCAGATGCTGAAATTTTAGTGGGCTGTCTCGAACACGACGGTAATGGTCGTACCAACATTGATCTCGCTTTCCAGCTTGATTCGGGCGTTATGGATACGGGCAATGTGCTTGACGATGGCCAAGCCCAGACCGGTCCCGCCGGTGGCCTTACTGCGGCTCTTATCCACGCGGTAGAAGCGCTCGAACACGCTGGACTGCGCTTCGGCGGGGATGCCGATGCCGTTATCCTTGACGGTCAGGGTACAGTGGCCGTCCCGGGTGCAGGACGTGATGAGCTGGACCTTTCCGCCCGGGCGGTTGTAGCGGATGGCGTTGTCGCACAGGTTCTGGCACAGTTCGTCCAGCAGACTGCGGCTGCCCAGCACAGGGGCGCTCTCACCGAGATAGGTCAAGGAAATAAACGACCGCTGGGCGTTCATTTTCTGGCGATCGACGCATTCCTTGGCGACGTCCAGCAGATCGACCGTTTCCATCTGCACCGGTTGGCTTCCGGGGTTCTCGCTCATGTTGTCCAGATGGGACAGCTGAAGGATATCATTGACCAGCTGGATCATCCGGCTGGCTTCTACATGAATTTTCCGGCCAAATTCCGGAACGTCGGCGGGCTTTGCAATGCCCGTCTCGATCAGCTCTGCGTAACCGGAAATACTGGTCAGCGGGGTCTTTAGCTCATGGCTGACATTGGCTGTAAACTCCTGCCGCATTTTCTCATTGTTTTCGCGCAGGAGCCGGTCAGAATGGATGCTCTCCGCAAAGGGAATCAGCTCTTTATAGGGGACGTTCTCCTGAATGTGTTCGAGGTCGTCAGTCATTTTCAGGATGGGCTGAACAAGGCTTCGGGTCAGCAGACCGGCCATGATGGCAGCGGCTCCCATCATCAGCACACAGCTCAGCACGATGGCGGGCAGGGCGGCGTCGTAGATGGACCAGATGGTTTCGGAGTCCTGCGCCACGCGGAGGATATTGCCGTTGGGCAGGAGCATGGCGTAATAATACGTCTCATAGCCCATGGTCTGGGAATCGCGGCGGTCGCGGCCGACGCCCTCCTGCATGGCCTGTTGGATTTCCGGGCGGGTCAGGTGGTTCTCCATCTGCTGCGAGGTGGCGGATTCGAACAGCACCGTGCCATCGGATGCGATCAGCGTAATGCGCAGATTCGTGCTGACGTAGGAAGCCAGCTCGTCCGCCGTGTCGATCTGCTCACACCCGGCGGCGACCAGATGAGCTTCGTTTTCCAGCGCGGCCCATGCCTGTTCCCGGAATGCCTTGTGGAACACGAAGATGCAGAGCACGGCGGTGCAGATCAGGCCGACAAAGCCCATCAGAAACAGCCGGTAACTGATTTTTTCTTCCATGCTCCGTGGTTTCATTCTTCGTTCTCCTCTTCGCTGTCGGCCAGCTTATAGCCGACCTTGCGGACCGTGCAGATGTACCGTCCGGCATCGCCCAGCTTCTTGCGCAGGGTGCGGATGTGCATATCGACGGTGCGGCTCTCGACCGAGATATCCGTGCCCCAGACGACCTGTAAAATCGTCTCGCGGGTCACGACCAGATTGGTGTTTTCCAGCAGCAGACGCAGCAGACTGTATTCCTTATAGGTCAGGTCTACATGCGCGCCGTTCACGGTCACGCTGTGGCGGGCATTGTCGAGCAGGATCTCATGGAAGGCGTAAATGTTGGGCTTTTCTTCCGGGGCCGAGCGGCGCAGAGCGGCCCGCACCCGGCTGAGAAATTCCATGATGCCGAAGGGCTTGGTGATGTAGTCATCGGCGCCGCAGTCCAAGCCGCGCACGGTATCCAGCTCGCTGGATTTGGCGGTGACCATGATGATGGGCAGACGGCGCAGGGAAGGGGTATTGCGCAGCTTTTTCAGGATGGAAAAGCCGTCCTCCCCCGGAAGCATCACGTCCAGAATGACCAGCTCCGGCTCGGTGGTGCGCATGGCCTGCCAGAACGGTTCCGAGGTCTCAAATCCCTGCACGTCGTATCCGCTGGACTGGAGCGCATATTGTTCCAGCTCGCGGATGGCGGCATCGTCTTCTACAATGTAGATCATGCTTTCGGTTCCTCCTTTTCGCTGGGAGCGGCGGGTTCGCCGTCCGGGAAAAGATAGCGCTCACGGTAACGGTCCAGACGGCGGCGGAACTGCTCGCTCTCCTTGGTGTCGTTGCCGTAACGCAGGTCGTTCAGATAAGCGTGGGTGTCAAAGCTGTCCTGCGCCACCTCGATCTGGGCAACGGCGACGTTGCTGCAATGGTCGCAGACACGCTCATAGTTGGTCAGCAGGTCCTCGAGCACGAAGCCGTACTCGATGGAGCAGCTGCCAGCCTGCAGACGGGCCACATGGCGGGCTTTGATGGCGCGGACCAGTTCGTCCACGACCGTCTCCATCGGCTCGACTTTGCCGGCCAGATGCAGGTCTGCCTTGCGGAAGGCGTCGGTCGTGCGGCTCAGCACGTCCTGCACAGCGCCTTCAAGGACCTGCAGTTCTTCGTGGGCATCCTTCGAGAATTCGATGCTCTTGGAGTGGATCTCCTCTGCGGAGCCGAGAAGGTTCACGGAATGGTCGCTGATGCGCTCAAAATCGCTGATAGTGTGGAGCAGGGTGTTGACGCTCTGGCTGTCGGCGTGGCTCAGCTCACGGCTGGACAGCTTGACCAGATAAGTGCCGAGGGCGTCCTCGTACTGGTCCACCTTTTCTTCTTCGTCCCGGACCTTCTGGGCGAGGGCGTCGTCCCACTTGTGGGTCAGGCTCATGGCCTGAACGACGCCGACGCGGGCCAGCTCGGCCATGTCTGCCGTGGCGGCACGGGCGCGCTCGACGGCGACGGCGGGCGTCTTGAGCAGACGCTCATCCAGCAGGGCGAAGCTCTCTTTCTCGGCGTCGTCGGGGATGGTCAGGATGGCCAGCTTTTCCAGAACATTTGCAAAGGGGAGCAGGATGGCCGTTGCCGACAGGTTGAAGATGGAGTGGATGACTGCGATGCCCCACGCGGAGACGGTCTCGTTGACGAAAGTGAAGTGAAGCGCGAGGTTCAGGCTGTAGTAAACAACGAGGAACAGGGTGACGCCGATGATGTTGAAGTACAGATGCACCATGGCGGCGCGGCGGGCGTTCTTGTTTGCGCCCACCGAAGAGATCAGCGCGGTCACGCAAGTACCGATGTTCTGACCCATGATGATGGGGATGGCGCTGCCGTAGGTGATGACGCCGGTGGAGCTGAGCGCCTGCAGGATGCCGACGCTGGCGCTGGAACTCTGGATGACGCCGGTGACCAGTGCACCGACCAGAACGCCCAGAATGGGATTCGAGAAGCGGATGAAGAGGTTGGTGAACCATGCCTCATTCTGCAGGGGAGCCACGGCGCTGGACATGGTGGTCATGCCGGTCATCAGGACCGCAAAGCCGATCATGATCGTGCCAATGCCCTTGCGCTTCTCGTTCTTGCCCATGTAGAGCAGGATGCCGATGAAGGCCAGAATGGGGCTGAACGAGGTGGGCTTGAGCATATTGATCCAGAAGCTGTCACCCTGCAGACCGGAAAGGCTCAGGATCCAGCTGGTGACGGTCGTGCCGACGTTGCTGCCCATGATGATGCCGATGGCCTGATGCAGCTCCATGATGCCGCTGTTGACGAAGCCGACCACCATAACGGTGGTGGCGCTGGAGCTTTGGATCACAGCGGTCACGCACAGACCCAGAAAGAAGCCCTTGAGGGGGTTGTCGGTCAGCTTGCTGAGAATCTTCTGCAGCTGGCCGCCGGCCTGTTTTTCCAGAGCCTTGCCCATGATGTCCATACCGAACAAGAACAGGGCCAGACCTCCCAGAAGCGAAAAGACATTGAAAATCGTCATAATAGTTCCTCACTTTTGCTTGACGTGAAATTCTCCTGTTTCTGAGTATAGGCGCTGAATGTAAAATCGGAAATCGGGAGAATGTAAAACTCATGTAAAGTGAAGGACTTTTTTGCCCGGGAAATGGCTTCTACCTTATTATAAAGGAAATCCGGCACATTGCAAGGCGGAACACCGCAATAAAATTTTGGATTTGCTCTTGATTTTTCGAAAAACCGTGCTATAATATTCTAGCAATCGTTTCCAAGGCCGCTCGCGGGGGTAGCCGATATTGAAGGTTGTGATGGGCACATACATTGATAATATGGCCCCAATAAGTCAGAACCAGAATTGAGGTGAAAAAGAATGAAGCAGGGTATCCATCCGAACTACGTTGACTGCACCATCACTTGCGCTTGCGGCAACGTCATCAAGACTCGTTCCACCAAGCCCGAGATCCACGTCGAAGTTTGCTCCAAGTGCCATCCCTTCTACACTGGTAAGCAGAAGCTGGTTGACACCGGCGGACGTGTTGAGCGCTTCAACAAGCGCTTCGGCCGTAAGTAATTTACTGGTCATTTCAAGCGTCGTCTCCTTTGCGGAGGCGGCGCTTTTTTGTGTATCGGGGCGAAAAAAGCGGCCTTTCGAATCTTACACGACTTTATCTCAATTTCATCACATTTTCAGACTAAAATAAACCAGCAAACAAAAACCGCATTCTGCGCGGCCTTTGAGAGGAGCGTTATTTGTGATCGAAGTTTCTCACCTTACCAAAAAATACGGCAGCCGCCTTGCTGTGGACGATGTCTCGTTCACGGTGGAAGATGGCCAGATCTACGGTCTGCTCGGCCCCAACGGCGCGGGCAAATCCACCATCATGAACATCCTGACGGGCTATCTTTCGGCCACGAGCGGACAGGTCACGGTGGCGGGACATCCGCTGCCCGAGGAAGCCGACGCGGCAAAGGCGTGCGTGGGCTATCTGCCGGAACAGCCGCCGCTCTACCCCGAAATGACGGTGCAGGAGTACCTTGACTTTGCGGCAGAGCTGAAGGGCGTGAAAAAGGCAGAGCGGAAGGAACAGGTCCTCAAAGCGGCCCGCCGCACCGGACTGGAAGCGGTCCTGCCCCGGCTCATCCGAAGCCTGTCAAAGGGCTACCGCCAGCGGGTGGGCATCGCACAGGCGCTTCTCGGCAGCCCCAAGCTCATCATTCTCGACGAGCCCACCGTTGGTCTGGACCCGGCACAGGTGATCGAGATCCGGAAGCTCATCCGGGAGCTGGGCCGTGCGCACACGGTCATCCTGTCCAGCCACATCCTGAGCGAAGTTCAGGCGGTGTGCCAGAAGGTGCTGGTTTTGTCCAAGGGGAAACTGGCGGCGTCCGGCACGCTGGAAGAGCTGACGGCGGGTGGAAAGAGCCTTGAAGAGGTCTTTTTGGAGCTGACCGGCGGCGAACCGGAAGAAATTGCAGGGGAGGAAGAACATGAAAGCGATCTTTAAGCGGGAACTCCGCAGTTACTTCCATGGCATGATCGGCTACGTCCTGACGGCGTTCCTGCTGGCGGCGACGGGCATCTATTTTCTGGCGCTGAACCTCGGCTATGGCCTGACGGATTTCAGCTACTACACGCTGTACCGCACCATTTTTGTGCTGCTGCTCTATATCCCGGTGCTGACGATGCGCTCGATGGCCGAAGAGCGCCACAGCCGCACCGATCAGCTTCTGCTGACCAGTCCGGTTTCGGTCTGGGGCATCGTGCTGGGCAAATTTTTTGCGATGTGCGTCGTCTTTGCTATCCCGTGTCTGGTCGATGCCGTGATGATCGGCATCCTCTGGGCGCTGGGCGGGACCGTCTCGGCGCTGGCGGCAAACTTTGCAGGCTTGCTGTGCTATTTTCTGCTGGGCTGTGCGGCCATCGCCATCGGCGAGTTCCTTTCCGGCCTGACCGAAAATCAGATCATCGCGGCGGTGGCCGGTTTCTCGGCGCTGCTGCTGGCCTATATGATGCCCAGTCTGCGCAGTCTGTTCAACGCGGGCAGCGCGGTGGCGCTGGCGGTCTTTACCGGATTGGCCGGTGCGGCCTCGCTGCTGGCGGGTCTGCGCACCCGAAGCTTCGTCCTCGGCTGCCTGACCTTTGCGGCCCTCTGCCTTGGTCTGACAGGACTGTTCCTTGTGAAGAGCGCATGGCTGACCGAAGCATTCAGTGCGGTTTTAAGTGCGCTGTGCCTGTTCACGCCGTTTGAGGATTTCGTCAACAACAGTTTTTCCATCCCGACGCTGGTCTATTACCTGACCGTGACGGTGCTGTTCTTGTTCTTCACGGCGCAGGGCATCGAGAAGCGCCGCTGGAATTAAAAGGAGGGCGAAGAGATGAAGTTTTTGAAGAAATCGCCGCCGAAGGATGGGCGGGTGTTCCGCAGCGGGGTCTATTCCGCGGCCATCACAGCAGCGGCTATCGTGCTGGCGGTGCTCATCAATTTGGTGGTGCGCGCCGTTCCGTCGAAATACACCGAGTTCGACCTCTCCGAAGCGGGCCTTTATAGCCTGAGCGACAGCTCGAAGCAGCTCGCGCAGGAGCTGACGCAGGATGTGACCATCTACTACCTCTGCGAGACGGGAAACGAGGACCAGATCATCTCCAAGCTGCTGGACAAATATGCGTCGGAGAGCAGCCACATTGCTTGGGAGCTGAAGGACCCGGCGGTCTATCCGACTTTCGCGGCGCAGTACGGGGCGCAGGATGCTTCGTCCGGCAGCCTGGTCGTCGTTTCCGGGGACCAGAGCGTGGTGCTGGATGCGTCGGATCTCTACGATTATGATTACTCCGATTACTACACTACCGGGACCTACAGCGTGACCTTCTCGGGCGAAAACGAGATCACGGCGGCCATCTACCGCCTGACCAGCGGCGAGCAGAAGCACGCCTACTACACCACCAACCACGGCGAGCAGACCCTCACCGACACCCTGACCGATGCGCTGGAAGGCCAGAACCTCTCCCTGACGGCGCTGGACCTGCTGTCCAGCAGCATCCCGGAGGACTGCGACCTGCTCATCATCAACGACCCGGCACAGGACTTTGCATCTGCGGGCAGTCTGGTGGATGAGATAGGCCTTCTGCGCAGCTATCTGAGCAGCGGCGGAAAGGTCTTGCTTCTGACCGATTCCTATTATAATACCCCGAATCTCGACGCCCTGATGGCAGAGTTCGGCCTGTCCCGCACCGAGGGCCTGATCGTGGAGGGCGACGCCGACCACTCTATGAACGGCTACCCCTATTATCTGCTGCCGGATTACACCAATCCCACCGAGACGACAGCGCTGGATGGCGTGAACACCAGCCGCCATGTGCTGCTGCAGATGGCGCAGGGCATCACCCTGACCGAGACGGACGGCGTCGTGGCCGAAGCGCTGCTCACGACATCCAATTCTGCTTACAGCAAGGCCGCGGGGTATGAGATGACCACCACCGAAAAGGCGGACGGCGATGTGGACGGTCCGTTCACGCTGGCGGCATATGCCCGCAATGAGACGACCGAAGCAGAGGTCATCTGGGTCAACTGCGGCAACATGGACAACGAGGCCGTCTATCAGGTCATCCCGGGCAACTGCACCTTCCTGCAGGGGTGCGCGTCCTCGCTGGCGGGTCAGGTCAGCACCGTGCTGATCGATTCCAAGGCGCTGGAAGCGGCTCCCATCAGCGTTTCCAGCGGGCAGTCGGCTGTGCTGGGCTTGACGTTCATCATTATCCTCCCGGCGGCGCTGCTGGCTGTGGGCGCGGCGGTCGTGATTTTGCGCCGCAGAAAGTGAGGCGCGTATGAAAGCAAAACAACGGACGCTGGTGCTCCTGTTGGTGCTGGTCTTTCTGGCGGGCGGGGCCTTTGCGGTCCTCACGGCCCAGAACGAAAAGGCCGCACAGGCGGAGAGTGAAGCCGCAGAGGGGACCATCCCGCTGTCGTCCTTCGCGGCAGAGGACCTGACCGAACTTGCGGTGAACTACAACGGTAAGACGAACACGCTGAAATACGCAGACGGCGCTTGGACGCTGGCGGAAGATGAAGCCTATCATCTGGACGCAACGTCCTGCAACACGATGGTGACAGCCCTTTCGGCGCTGAACGCCAAGCGCCAGCTGACCGAGGAAACTGGCGAGGACTACGGCATCTCGGAAGATTCTCTGACCGTCACCGTGACCGCTGCAGGGGAGACGAACACCTTTACCTTCGGAACCGAGAACCCGGCGACCGGGGACATCTACCTGAAAAAAGCGGGGGATGACGCGCTGTACACAGTCGCGGCTTCCAAGGCATCCTGCTTTGAGCTGAGCAGGGCAGAGCTGTTTGGGGCGTTCAACCCGGCGGGGCTGACCAGCTCGGACATCGAAGCGGCCACGCTGGTCCATGGCGGAGAACAGTTCACCCTGACCGCCATGTCGGAAGCGGCTTCGTCGGACGCGGAAAGCGACAGCACCGACTATACGACGGTCTGGCGCTTGGCAGACGAACCGGAAACCGACCTCGACGAATCGAAGGTGAGCAGCATCCTTTCGGCGCTCAGCAGCTATGTGACCGCACAGGAGACCAGCGCGGACCGGACCGGCCTGACGGCCCTGCTCACTGCTTCGGTGCAGACGGCTGACGGTGAAAAAGATGTGACCTATTATGAAGGAACAGACGGCTGCTATCTGACCGTTGACGGGGACGCTTCGCTGTACACGGTGGACCTCTCGACGGTGCAGACGCTTCTGACCGCAAAAGCGGACCTGTACGCCGCATCGTGAAACAAAAGTTCATGCAGGGGTCGTTTTTAAGCCCGAAGGTTTCCCGCAAGGGGACCTCCGGGCTTTTTCCATGCTCGGAGCCGGTTTTCTCCAATTTCGTAAAGTTTAGGCAAACTGGGTCGGAGTGATTGACATTTGCACGCAAATTGTATAAGATAGACACGACAGGGGAGAGAATCTGCGCAGAGTTTGTCGCTTCCGGCACAGCGCGTGGGGACCGATCACCCTGGTACGAGGGATGGGGACATGGATGCCCTGTCTTTTTTCGTATCTGAGTTTAAGGAGGATTTAGGATCATATGGACAACTCGGTGATCGTTTCACTGCGGGATATCGTAGTGGAGTTTGACGGCCAGCGCATTCTGGACGGGCTGAACCTCGACATCCACGATAAGGAATTCGTGACGCTGCTGGGTTCTTCCGGCTGCGGTAAAACAACGACCCTGCGTCTGATCGCGGGCTTTTTGGAGCCGAATGCCGGCAAAGTTCTGCTCAAAGGCGAGGACATTACCGGTGTGCCGCCCTACAAGCGCCCGGTGAACACGGTGTTCCAGAAATATGCGCTGTTCCCGCACCTGAATGTGTTCGAGAACGTGGCCTTTGGTCTGCGTCTGAAGAAGATGGACGAAGAGACCATCCGCCGCAAGGTGCGCGACATGCTGGAGGTCGTCGGCCTGAAGGGCTTTGAGCGCCGCAGCATCGGCCAGATGTCCGGCGGCCAGCAGCAGCGCGTGGCCATTGCGCGCAGTCTGGTCAACGAGCCGGAAATTTTGCTGCTGGACGAGCCGCTGGGTGCTCTGGATCTGAAACTGCGCAAAGAGATGCAGCTGGAACTCAAGCGGCTGCAGCGCGAAATGAACATCACCTTTATTTATGTCACCCACGATCAGGAAGAGGCTCTGACCATGTCGGATACCGTCGTCGTCATGAACGGCGGCAAGGTGCAGCAGATCGGCACGCCGGAGGACATCTACAACGAGCCGAAGAATGCCTTTGTCGCGGACTTCATCGGCGATTCCAACATCGTGGACGGCGTGATGCACCGCGACTTCCTCGTTTCCTTCTCGGGCGTGGAGTTCCCCTGCGTGGACCGCGGCTTTGCCCGCGAGGAGAGCGTTCAGGTGGTCGTCCGCCCCGAGGATATCGAGGTCGTTTCGCCCGTCGAAGGCCAGCTGGTGGGCGTCGTGAACGACGTCATCTTCAAGGGCGTCCACTTTGAGATGCATGTGGAGTGCGAGGGCCGCGAATGGCTCATCCATTCTACCCGCGCCTGTACCCCCGGCGAGACGATCGGTATGCGCATCGGCCCCAACGAGATCCACATTATGTCGCGTTCCTGAGGGGTGAAGCCGAAATGAAGATTTACGATAAAAAGCTTGCGTATCCCTATTTTGTGTGGATGACGCTGTTCACGGTGGTCCCATTGATCATCGTGGTCTACTATGCGCTGACGGATGGCAGCGGGAACTTCACGCTCGACAATCTGCTGTCCATCAGCGGTTATGGCTCCGTGTTCGCCCGCAGTCTGCTGCTGGCGCTGATCGCGACGGTCATCTGCCTGATCATCGCGTTCCCGGTGGGCTATTTCCTGTCCCGTCTGCGGGTCAACAAACAGCACATCATGCTGATGCTGGTCATGCTGCCGATGTGGATGAACTTCCTGCTCCGCACCTATGCGTGGATGGGTCTGCTCAGCGTGAACGGCCCGGTCAACGCGGTGCTGGGCGTGTTCGGCTTGGGACCCTACAACATGCTGAACACCTCCGGCGCGGTGGTGCTGGGCATGGTGTACAACTATGTGCCGTATATGATCCTTCCGCTGTACACCAGCATGACCAAGATCGACCAGAGCATCGTGGAAGCCGCACAGGACCTTGGCGCTTCCACCACCCAGACCCTGCTCCGCGTTCTGATCCCCATGAGCGTTCCGGGCATCAGCACCGGCATCACGATGGTGTTCGTGCCGGCTGTTTCGACCTTCGTCATCAGCCGAATGCTGGGCGGCGGTTCCAACCTGCTGATCGGTGATCTGATCGAGATGCAGTTCCTTGGCAACAGCTACAACCTGAACGTCGGTTCGGCCATGAGCTTGGTGCTGATGATCATCGTCCTGCTGTGCATGAGCTTTACCTCGAGCTTCGACGAGGATGAGATGGAGGGTGTGTCCTGATGAAAACAAAACATCTTCGGCTGATGCAGCGTGCCTATGTCATCCTGTTTTTCTGCTTCATGTATCTGCCCATCGCGTATATGATCGTGTTCAGCTTCAACCAGAGCAAGGGCTATGCGCTGTTCACCGGCTTTACGACGAAGTGGTATGTCAGCCTGTTCCACAATTCGTCCATCCTGCGGGCGCTGGTCGTCTCGCTGGAAGTGGCCCTCATTTCGTCGATCATCGCGACCATCCTTGGCACGGCGGCTTCGCTGGGCATCGCATCCATGGGCCGCAAGAGCCGCTTGGTGGTCACGAACATCACCTATATCCCGGTGGTCAACCCCGAGATCATCACCGGCATCTCGCTGATGCTGCTGTTCGTGGCCTATCAGCGCTTTGCCGCCAATGTGGATTTCCTGCCCGATACCATTATGGGCTTGCCCACGCTGCTCATCGCGCATATCGCGTTCAACGTGCCGTACGTCATCTTTAATGTGACGCCCAAGCTCAAGCAGCTGGATATCAAGCTGTACGAAGCCGCACTGGACCTCGGCTGCGACCCCAAACAGGCGTTTTTCAAGGTCATCCTGCCGGAGATCAGCCCCGCGATCCTGTCGGCATTCCTGATCTGCCTGACCTACTCCATCGACGACTTCATGATCTCCTACTTCAACTGCGGCACGGTGGAGACGCTGCCCATCGCGATCTACTCCATGACCCGTAAGAAGGTCAGCCCGGAGATCTATGCGCTGTCTACCATCATGTTCGTGGTCATTCTGGCCATCATCCTGATCTCCAACGCCATGGAGAGCCGCGGCTACCGCCGGGACCAGAAGGCTCTGAGAGGGGAGGATGTGGCATGAAACGCTTTGTGATCCTGCTGCTGACGGCGGTCCTTGCCGTCTGTATGCCGCTTTCGGCGTTTGCGGCCGGGACCATCGAGGTCAACGAGGATATTTCCGTCTCCGACGACTACGACTGGACCCGCTTCAAGGGCAAGAATGTTACCCTGAACGTCTACAACTGGGGCGAATACATCTCCAACGGCTCGGACGACAGCGTGGATGTCGTGGACGCCTTTGAAAAGCTGACCGGCATCAATGTCAACTATACGACCTTTGATTCCAACGAGTCGCTGTATGCAAAGCTCAAGTCCGGTGCGGCCAACTACGATGTCATCATCCCGTCGGATTATATGGTCTCGAAGATGATCTCGGAAGGGATGCTGGCCAAGCTGAACTATGACAACATCCCGAACTTCCAGAACATCGACGAAAGCTACCGCAACGCAGACTACGACCCGACCAATGAATATTCGGTCCCCTATATGCTCTGCACCACCGGCATCATCTACAACACCACCATGGTGGACCAAGCACCCACCAGCTGGGCGGACCTGTGGGACGAGCAGTATGCGGACAACATCCTGATGTTCAACAACAGCCGCGATGCCTACGCCATTGCCGCGTTCAAGGCGGGCAAGAGCATCAACCCGGAGTCCACGGAGGAAGTGGACGAGGTGGTGGAAGAGCTGAAAGCACAGAAGCCGCTGGTCCAGGCCTACGTCATGGATGAGATCTTCGATAAGATGATCGGCGGCGAAGCGGCCATCGGCGTCTACTATTCCGGCGATGCCATCACGATGATCGACGACAACCCCGATCTGGCGTGGGTGTTCCCGGAAGAGGGAAGCGTCCTTTCGGTGGACAGCATGTGCGTTCCCGCCACCAGCGAGAATCAGGAAGCTGCTGAAATGTTCATCAACTTCATGTGTGAGGTGGACGTCGGCAAGGCAAACGCGGAGTATATCGGCTACACCACCCCGATGCAAGCGGTGTGGGAGGTTCTGGACGAGGACCTGAAGTACAGTGAGATCGCCTTCCCCTCGGAGGAGATCGAAGCCAAGGAAAAGGTCTTTACCGCCCTGAGCGATGACGTGAACAGCGAACTGGACGTCAAGTGGAGCGAGATGAAGAGCTACGACGAAGGCGGCAGCGGCGTTGTGTTCCTGATGCTCCTGCTGGCGATGGTGGCGCTGGCTTGCTTCAACATCTGGCGCAAGCTGCGCAAAAAGTCCCGCAACATGTATTAAGAAAAAGCCCTCTCCGTCATTGCTCTGCGATGCCGCCGCAAAGGGCGGGGTTCGTGCCCCGTTTGGAACAGCGGCAAGCAGGATGGAGGGGGCTTTTTGATAGAAAGGTTTTGACGATGGAATTGAATCAATATACCGAGACAGCTCTCACCCTGAACGCAGACTGCGACTTCCGCCGGAACATGAAGCCGAGCGCGCTGTTCCGCTATGTGGAACAGGCCGCTGCCGACCACGCCCGCGCCTACGGGATGGATGACGCCTTCTTTGCGGCCCATCACACGGCGTTTTTGGTGGGCAAACAGGCGGTGGAGATCTACCGGATGCCGACCCGCGCCGAAAAGCTTGTCTTGAAAACCGCTTGTGAGCCCTGCAAAAAAGGCTCGATGAAGCGGATCACCCACATTCAGGACGAAGCCGGGAACGAGCTTGCCATGGTGGACTGCCGCTGGATCGTGGTGGATACCGACAATGAACGCATCCTGCGGGAGCCGAACTGGCACACCCCCGGCTACTGGAACGAGGATGTGGAAGGGGAGCTGCCCCAGCTCGTGCACAAAAGCAAAGATCTGACCTTTGCCGGAAACTGGAAGGCAAGCTATTCGCTCTGCGACCTGAACGGCCATGTGAACAACTCGTACTATCTGGACATCGCCTGTGATGCCCTGCCTATCGAGGCGTTCCAGAAAGGGTCGCTGCGGTTCGCCTCGGTGAAGTATCACCGCGAGATCCCGATGGGGTCGCAGGTGGCGGTGTCCTATGCGCCGTCGGCGGGCGGCTGGTATGTGGCGGGTCGCCGCGAAGAGCATCTGGCGTTTGAGTGCTATCTGGAGTTTGCGGACGAAGCTCCCGCGGAAAAGTAAAAAAGAATTACAAAAAAATTACAAAAACCTCTTGCAAAATCGGAGTAAAAGAGTTACAATATGGTTACAGAAAGAGCAAGGCTCTTCTGAGTGAAATCTTTTTCTTCTTGTTATCCGTGGATATCGGGTGTCTGCCTCTCCTCCTCCGGCTGTACTCCTTCACAGCTGTTGGCCGACACCGCACAGGCGATATCCCGCTTCGTGTGCAGAAAAGCCCGTCCGGCGAGGACGGGCTTTTTTGCGTCCCGCAGGGCCAAAACTGCAAAATTCAGGGAATAAAGTGTTACTTTCCGTCGTTTTGTTAGACAAAGTGTCTGGTTTTCCCGAGGACGGTTTTGGAAAGTTTGTTTTGTAAATTGCTTGCATTTGTGATAGAATAGGTGCAAGCAATTTTAAGCATGTTCCAAGCACTACAGGTGAAATCATTTTGCGACCGTTGTGACGGACGGCATGAGAGAAAAGGAGTTTGAATATGGCTTATTTCTATGAAGAACCTTCCCGCACCTTTGGCGAATATCTGCTGGTCCCGGGCTATTCCTCGGCGGAGAACGTTCCCACCGCAGTCAGCCTCAAGACCCCGCTGGTCAAGTACCGCAAGGGCGAGGAAGAGTGCCCGCTGGAAATGAACATCCCGATGATCAGCGCCATCATGCAGTCTGTCTCCGGCGATAAGCTGGCCATTGCACTGGCACGCGAGGGCGGTGTGTCCTTCATCTACGGCTCCCAGAGCATCGAGAACGAGGCCGCTATGGTCCGCCGCGTCAAGAGCTATAAGGCCGGCTATGTCGTTTCGGACTCCAATCTGGCCCCCACCGCCACCTTGCACGACGTTCTGGAGCTGAAGGCCCGCACCGGCCATTCCACCATTGCGGTCACCGCTGACGGCACGCCCAACGGCAAGCTGCTGGGCATCGTGGCATCCCGCGATTACCGCGTCAACCACACCCCTGATGACGCACCGGTCACCACCTTCATGACCCCGATCGAGAAGCTGGTCACCGCCCCGGAGAACACCTCTCTGCACGACTGCAACAACATCATCTGGGACAACAAGATCAACACCCTGCCGCTGGTGGATGCCGAGGGCAACCTGAAGTATTTCGTGTTCCGCAAGGATTACGATTCCCATAAGAAGAACATCAACGAGCTGCTGGACGCCAACAAGAGCTATGTGGTTGGCGCCGGCATCAACACCCGCGACTACGCCGAGCGCGTGCCCGCTCTGGTCGAGGCTGGCGTGGATGTCCTGTGCATCGACTCCTCCGAGGGCTATTCCGAGTGGCAGAGCCGCACCATCGGCTGGATCCGTGAGCACTACGGCGATACCGTCAAGGTCGGCGCCGGCAACGTGGTCGATGCCGAGGGATTCCGTTTCCTCGCCAAGGCGGGCGCAGACTTCGTGAAGATCGGCATCGGCGGCGGCTCCATCTGCATCACCCGTGAGACCAAGGGCATCGGCCG
>OLGM01000328.1_pt1 | contig 32474 bp, 27 predicted proteins | sample 1606001 | NCBI WGS metagenome assembly OLGM01 (sample SAMN03283294) | human gut metagenome | biome: human-associated habitat; material: feces | host: Homo sapiens | place: Peru | collected 2012
ATTTTTATCTATTTTATATAAATTAATTCCTTCTTCTAGTGTTTTTATATTACTCAATACCGCAGCATCCTGTGTGTTGCTTATTATTCCGTTTTCTCCGTATAGAGTGTTTATTGCTACTCCTGCTAAGATGACTAATACCACTATAGTAATAATCAAAGCTAGCAGTGTTATTCCTTTATTATTTCTACAATTACTTTTCTTCCTTCTTTGTTTTCTTGGCTTTCTCCTAAATTCCATACTTTCGCTAACCTTCCTTTGTACTTATTTTTCCCAAAAAAATTATAATGGTTATATAACCAGTTGTCAAGTATTCGATTAAAATCGAGTACTATTTTTGTCGAATTTTGTCGTTGTTTTAATTGGCTAATTTTTTAATAGAAAATGTTACATATTATTCTCTAACAAGCACAAGTAGTCTAATATAGTTATTCCTATTTTTCCCCATATTACAAAATTTATCCATTATGTATAATTATCTTATACCTAAAAATTTTTTCTAAGTTCTCATAAATAAAAAAGATAACTAGCTAAATTACTAGTTATCTTCTTTTCTCGTGCAAAAGCCCCTCACATAATCTCCAAATCCCATTCTCTTGCTATTTTCTGGCTGAATTTCTAGTATTGACAAAATGCCGTCTTTTGCTTTGATAAATAGTCCTACTTTATCATTGGCATACACAATATCTCCATTCTCAAATTGTGCGACATCAGGCAAAATATCTACTGCATTGTCTACTTTTTCAGCTTTCCATATTTTAGTTTTCTTGCCACCGATGATAGTATAAGCTCCCATTATAGGATTTAGTCCTCTTATTAGATTTATTATCTCTTGCACGCCTTTATTTTCCCAATCTATTTTAGCCATATCTTTTGACAACATTGGTGCCATCGAAAACTCCTCTGGTTGCTTAATTCTTGGAGCAGTTCCAGCTTCTATTTCGGCAATGGTTTTAACTAAAAGCTGTCCCCCTATTTTAGCTAGTCTTGCCCAAAGCTCACCAGTTGTTTCAGTATCTCCAATTTCAACTTTTTCAGTCAAAATCATATCACCTGTGTCCATTCCAACATCCATATACATTGTAGTAATTCCAGTTTCTTTGTCTCCATTTAAAACAGCCCATTGTATTGGCGCTGCTCCTCTGTATTTAGGAAGCAAAGAGCCGTGTACATTTATGCACCCTTTGCTTGGAATGTCTAAAATCTCCTTTGGCAAAATTTTTCCATAAGCCACAACACAAATAAATTCTGGTTTCATTTCCTTTAAAGAATTTATAAATTCTTTATTGTTCCTTACTTTCTCTGGTTGAAGAACTTGCAAATTTTTAGATAAAGCATATTGCTTAACAGGAGATGCCACAAGTTTCATTCCTCTTCCTTTTGGTCTATCTGGATTTGTTATAACAGCTAGTATTTCGTGTCCTGCATCATAAAGTGCGGATAAAGATTCCATTGCAAAATCTGGTGTTCCCATAAATATAATTCTCGCCATATCTTACCTCCATCTAATTATTCTTCAGGTTCAACAATTTCAAGTGTTCCTGGGATTATTTTATCAATAAACACTTCTCCATTCAAATGGTCTATTTCGTGTGCTATTGCTTGCGCTAGTAGGCCTTTGCCTGTTAGTTTTATTTTCTCTCCTTTGATATTTAATGCTTCAACAGTTACTTGCTCTGGTCTTTCAACTTTTGCAAATTTATTTGGAAAACTCAAACAACCTTCTTCTACTATTTGCAATCCTTTTTCCTTCTTTATTTCAGGATTTATAAGCACTATAACTCCTTTTTCGTCGTATAAGTCTATTACAACTATTCTTTTAAGTACACCAACTTGTACAGCCGCAAGCCCTAGGCCATCAAATTTATGCATTGTTTCTACCATATCGTCTACTAGTTCTCTTATTTTATCGTCTATTACCTCAACTGTTCTGGATTTTTTTCTTAAAATCTCATCTTCTTCTCCTCTTATTGTTCTTATTGCCATTTATTTTTCCTCCCCTTACATCATATTATTAGGATTTACATCTATTATTAGTCTGGTTCCCTTATAATTTCTATTATAGTATCCTTCTAGTACATTGTTAATAAAATTGATTATACTATTGTTAAATCTGCATTTTACTAATATTCTCCACCTATATTTGTTTTTTATTCTATCAATTGGTGCTGGCACTGGTTCATATATTAAAACATTATTTTTAATCGGCATAAACTCTTTTTTAAGTTCTGAATATACATAATTAGATACTTTTTTTGCTTCATTTTCTGTTTTTGCATTTATACTAAATTGTATTATATCGCAAAAAGGTGGATAATTCAAGCCTTTTCTCATTGCTATCTCTGCATTGTAAAAAGAATCATAATTTTGCTCTTTTGCATATTCAATACTGTAATTATCTTTATTATATGTTTGAATTATGACTTTCCCTGGTAAGTTTTCTCTACCAGCCCTTCCAGCAACTTGTGTTAATATTTGGAAGGTTCTTTCTCCGGCTCTGTAATCTTCAATATTCAAACTAGAATCAGCAGCAATAACGCCAACTAATGTAACATCAGGAAAATGATGTCCTTTTACGACCATTTGTGTTCCTATCAATATATCTATACTTTCATTTCTAAACTTTTCTAGAATTTGTTCGTGCGAGTTCTTTTTAGTTACAGTATCTACGTCCATTCTAATAGTTGTCGCTTCTGGAAACATTTTTTGCACTTCTTCTTCGAGTTTTTGTGTTCCAGCTCCAAAATATCTTACATTTTTACTTTGACATATAGGGCATACAGTAATATTGGGGATTTCAAATCCACAATAATGACATTTCAATTTATTTTGATTTTTGTGATAAGTTAGTGTTATATTGCAATTTTTACATTTTGCAGTAAATCCGCAATCTCTACACATTACAAAAGTTGAAAAACCTCTTCTATTTAAAAACAATATGGTCTGTTTTTTATTTTTTAAATTTTCTTCCATATATTGTTTTAATTTTTCACTTATCATAGATTTGTTACCATTTGCAAGTTCTTGTCTTAAATCTACAACTTCCACATTTGGCAAACTAGAATTATTCGCCCTCCTTGAAAGTTTTAGCAATTCTACCTTGTTTGAATTTGCATTATAAAAAGTACTAATATCCGGTGTTGCACTTCCAAGTAGCAAAGGAGCATTGTTGTTTTTGCAAATATATCTAGCAATGTCTTTTGCATTATATCTAGGTGTCATGTCAGATTTATACGACATATCGTGTTCTTCATCTATAATTAAAATGCCCACATCATTTACAGGAGCAAAAATCGCGGACCTTGCACCTATTACAATTTTGCTCTCTCCTCTTTTGATTTTTTGAAAAGCATCATATCGTTCGCCAATAGATAATTTGCTATGTAAAACAGATATGCAATTTCCAAATCTAGCTAGAAATCGGTTTACCATTTGCGGAGTAAGCGAAATTTCTGGAACAAGCATAATTGCAGTTTTGCCTTTTTTCAAGGCTTCTTGAATCAACTGCAAATATACTTCGGTTTTACCAGAACCAGTAACACCATAAAGCAAAAACTCACCAAATTCGTTACTCTCTATTTTTTCTTTTACCTTATCAAAAGCAATTTTTTGCTCGTCAGTCAATAGCAAATTGGAATCCCTTGGAACTTCTTTTGTTTTAAAAGGATTTCTCTCAATATTCTCCTCTACAATTTCTATGTATCCATTCTTTTCAAGAGTTTTAATAACAGCTCTACTAGTATCTGTATACATCTCCAAATCGCCAATATACACTCCATCATTTTCTTTCAAAAATTCTATTATTCTAAGCTGTTTAGGGCTCTTAACCAGTCCATTGTCTATATCCTCATCAATATCGTCTATCTCTTTTGCAAGATAAACAAAATTACCAGTCTTTTCTTTAACTCTATTTTCTTCAATTTGAGTAGCCGTTCCAGGAGGTAACATCAATTTTATACAATCAAAAATATTACAAAAATACATCCTAGACATAAGAATAGCAAGCTTCATTCTATCTTCTGTAAGTCCATCTTTTTCAATACTCTGAATATACTTATTAGCAAACTCAGAACTATCCTTTATCTCTACAACATATCCTTCCTTTGACTTTTTAGAATTACCAAATGGAATACTAACTCTATCACCAATTTTAACTGCACCTTCCAATTCCTCTGGCACCAAATAATCAAATACTCTATTCAAAGTCTTTACCGTACTATTAACAATAACACCAACAACCACAACACATCCTCCTTCATGTTGTTTTGGGACGGAGGAAAAAAGCCTCCCATCCCGCTAAGTGCAAAATACAATATAAAATTTAAAAATCGAGTTCGACCTTACGGACTTCAACCAGGCAGGCCCGCTTAGTGTGTATCTCAAAGTAACTTCTGTGCTAACAATAAACGCCTTGTAGAACGGAGACTTTTTAAATTTTATATTGTATTTTGCACGGACTAGCACCAACTCAAATGCTTTTTTCCTCCGTCCCCAAAAACAGCAGAAAATATCTAGTTGCATTAAAATTGCATTATTTTTTAAAAAATAAAGCTCTGTATCGGTTGTTATTCAACGGATACAGAGCTTTACAAATTTGGTGGGCAGGGATGGATTCGAACCATCGTACACTTGCGTGGCCAGATTTACAGTCTGGTGCCTTTAACCACTCGACCACCTACCCGATAAAAAAATGGTGCGCCCTCAAGGATTCGAACCTTGGACCCACCGGTTATGAGCCGGTTGCTCTGACCAACTGAGCTAAGGGCGCATTGCTTAATGCAAGATTAATTATAAGAGATTTTATGATATATGTCAATACATTTTTTAAAATTTTTTTAATTTTTTTTGCAATTTTTTTAAATGTGCCTATTTTCAATGCTTTCGAGTTTTAAATTTTTTATAAAAAATTTAAAAGGACGTTATTTTTAACGTCCTTTTTTAATTATAGCATATAGTTTTTACAAAAAAATTTTAACAACCTATTTTTCTTGATTCTTTTTCTTGGTTTTCCCGTAATGTATTTAGGGCACGTTTATAAAACTTTGCATACTTTGATGGAACAGAAATATCATTTTCTTCATCAAGCCATATTTTCAAATTAAACTTTAAACATCCATTATTTCTTGTTGATAAAGAAGTAATTTTTTCCTCAGATAAAAACTTTGCAGTTCCGTCACCTTTTACACGTAACCGTAAAATAATGTCTCCAACATCCAATGCTGATTTAATATCTTTACTACATAAATTTCTATTATAAACCTCTATATATGTAGTAACAGGATTAGGATAACCAATGTATAATTGTCCATTTTCGCTTCTGAGTCCATATACAGTTTCATTCATCCGGTCCTCTTGTTCAAAACGTCTTGAATTCTCTGCTTTTGGATTTTCTTTTTTCTCTTCAACATCAGTAGAAACAATATTTGCTTTCTCTTCGCTTGGTTCTTGGACATTTGAGGTATTGTCAGTGCTTGTAATATTTTCCATTTCAACTTGTTTTGGAATTGGAATTTGCTCTTTCACATAAACTACATTTATGTTTTGAGCTCTTGCAAGCAATACCATTTCTTTGTCCGCAGTCCACAATTGAAGATTGGGCTTTCCCATAATAGCATCTAAAATATCCTCGTCAGGGTTTATATTTCTTTCGGGAATTTTTATACTAAGAAAAACATCTTCTCGTTCAACAGCTAAGCGCATTAGCTCGCGTGCATTTCTACCGCTTTGCAAAATTTCAAAGTCGTTCGTCCTTTTAGAAATTCTTTGCATACGGCCAAATTCCTTAATTGAAATAGTCGTAAGAATAAATTGGTAACCAGCATTTACATAGTAATGCAATGCTTCTACAAAATTTTTGGCATTAACAGTCGAACAATCAAGAATAATCCCCTCGTCTGGAATTAGATTTGATTGATTAACTGGTTCTTTTTTAAACAACGCCTGAATTCTTACTTTAACTAACCGGTTTTTTGCAAAAACCTCTTCCATAACTTTGGTTCCAACACCAGTTACCATTTTCAATTCCTGAAAAGATGTACACTGGCTAGCTTTTGCAAGCAATGTTTCCTCAATACTTTCTTTTGCCATAATAAATTCCTCCTGCGAATCCACATGTTGTTTTACTATATGCTACTTGATAAAAGCGGTACTATTGTACCTCATGCTTTTTTATTATACCTTATTTTTCCTCTTATGTCAACCTAGTGTGGCAATGCTTCATTCATTATTTGTGATAAGTATTTCATACTATTTAAACATTCTTTTAATGTATTTCCTGTGGCCCCTACTTCTATTATGCAGGCAGCTTTGCTTACATGTTGATTATATCTTGAATTTCTTACTATTATTGGTCTAAATAGTCCGTGGATACATCTGGTTTGCTTTTTCTTGTAGTTTTATTGCAAATTTTAAGTTCTGTTGCCAATTTGGATGTTCTAATCCACCTCCATCAGTTCCAATTACAAACATCATTTGAGCAACATATTCTTCTCCTATCTTTACTTTTGGAGCATAATTGCTATTGCTACCAATGGCATCTCTGTGTAGGTCTATAACAATATCGCTATATTGCTCATTTTGCATTTGTTCTATTACTTTAAGAGAACGATTATATGAGCCAGTATATGCTGGATAATCATTCAATACCTCACTATGTTTTACTGAAAAATTATACTTTTCCAAATAATTTTGTAGCTCTGTTCCAACTCGTACAACAGAATAATTAGTGTCTGTGGTTCTATAATTTCCTGTCATTTCGTAATTATATTGTTCAGATGGAGTATAACTTTCACAAGTATGTGTATGATAAATAGATATATTTTTTGTATTGCTTAAATTTATATCTGGTGTCAACATTTCTTCTGTTAAATTATATTTTGAGCTATTTTTTATTTTTATTCCATTATATTCATTTGTATATGTTGCTTTTATATTGTTTTCTGATACCACTTCTGGAACTAAATTATCTGTATTTGCATTCAAATTTGTAGCAAGTTCCGTGTTAGTTTGTTCATTTTTTTCATTTTCTACTGGTTCATTTACCTTTTCTTCTATTAGATTATGATTCATTGCTAATTGTGTATTTAATATTTTTTCTATATAACTTCCGTTTTTCTTCTTGATGTTCTTCTTCCATTTTATTTATAGCAGGAATAGCTCTATCTATTGAGCCTAAAAATACTTTTTCTGTTTTTATAAATTCAAATACTTTGGTAACTCCAAAAATAATTGCAATTACTAAAATCCCGCTTCCCTACATATTTTATTAAATCCTTTATATTTACTACGGCCACATTTACCATAATTTCTCCTTTGAATTAACTAATATACTTAATTTATATGTTACAACTTTTCTTATTATTACTTGTTTTATTTGATATTTTATGTAAATAGTGCTATAATAGATGTATATTATTTATATTATAGGAGGTATTAAAATTATGGCAACCAATTTCAGATTTTTTTTGCGGCTTTGGGTTGTCGCTAATTTCTTAATCTTTGTCTATTGTTTATCTGGTAATACAGATAACTCTGTTGTTTCTCTGTTCTTTTGGGGATATACCCTCATTGTAATGGTAACAGAGCTTAAAAGCGAGCAGAAAGCAGGCTTTGAAGAACTTGGTGCTTCATTTCTATACGGAATGTTGGTAAGTGGCATTATAATTGCTTTTTTTAGTATACTTGCACTTGTTTTTGCACTTATTCTTCTTGGCGATTGGTTTTTTACTTTTATTATCTTTAAAAGACTAATTTCATTAGCTACATTTATATCCGTCGCTTTTTTAGTCACAGATTATTTTAATCAAAAAAATTAATACCAAAATATAGAGGGTTCCTATTATAGGATACCCTCTATATTTTTTACTATTTTTTCTACTGATAATTCTATATTTTTGGTTTCACCTAAGTCCATATTTTTTAGTTCTGCTTTCATATCTTTTAGCTCGTTTTCGCCTATTGTAATTATGTATTTTGCCTTAATTTTATTTGCATATTTGAATTGTGCATTTAGGCTTTTTTCTGATATATCTTTTATAGCATACACATTAACTTTTCTTAAATCATGTACCAATTTTGTAGCATATATATTTGCTTCTTCTCCTATTTGTGCAATATATATATCCGGTCTTTGCATTTCTAGATTATTTTGAGTATTATATTTTTCATATATTTCTAATAATCTTTCCATTCCCATTGCAAATCCAAGTGCAGGTGTATCTTGCCCTTCTAGTTCTTTTACTAATCCGTCATATCTTCCTCCTGCAAGTACTGTGTAGCCTTCTTTTTTTGATATAAATTCAAATACTGTTTTTGTATAATAATCTAATCCCCTTACTATTTCTGAATCTATTTTATATTCTATTCCAATTTTGTTTAACATATTTTTTACATTTTCAAAATGCTCTTTACATTCTTCACACAAATAATCTAGTATCACTGGTGCACCAATATTTAATTTCTTGCATTTTTCTTCTTTACAGTCTAATATTCTCATTGGATTTTTTTCAAATCTCGTTTTGCAAGTATCGCAATAATTCTCCAAATTGGGTCTTATAAATTCTTTTAATGCTTTTTGATATTCGACTCTACATTTTGGACATCCAATACTGTTTATATTTAGTTCTACATCTGGTATATTTAGCTTTTCTAATATATCATTTGCCATTGTTATTGTTTCTACATCAACTAAATATGAACCACTTCCTAGCACTTCTGCACCTATTTGGTGGAATTCTCTTAATCTTCCTTTTTGTACATTTTCATATCTATACATAGCCATATTGTACCATAACTTCACAGGTGATGGCATTGAGCTCATTCCGTTTTCTATATATGCTCTAACTGCACCTGCTGTTCCTTCTGGTCTTAATGTTATGCTTCTTCCACCTTTGTCTTCAAATGTGTACATTTCTTTTTGAACAACATCTGTTGTATCTCCTACACCTCTTTGGAATAGTTCTGTATTTTCAAATACTGGTAGTCTTATTTCTTTATATCCATAATTATTTAAAATATCTGTAATTTGTTTTTCAACATATTGCCATTTATATGTATCTGTTTGCAATATATCTCTGGTTCCTTTTGGTCTTTGTATCATTTTTTACTCCTTTCTTGGTTGTAAATTAAAATATATTGGTTCTTCGTCTTTTATCATTGAAGATTTACCGTGTCCTGGGTATATTATTGTATCTTCTGGAAGTATAAGTAATTTATTCATTATAGAATGCATTATATCTTCTGGGGAGCTTGTAGGAAGGTCTGTTCTGCCCCAAGTGCCTCTAAATAATGTATCTCCTGATAATAGTAATTTTTCTTGTTCATTGTATAAGCAAATTCCACCTTTTGTATGACCTGGCGTATGTATTATTCTAAATTCTAATTTTCCTATATGAATTACATCTCCATCATCTAGCCTAGAATCTGCTTCTACTACTAAATTAGGCTCTTTTCCAATAACATTTGTAAGACTTATTTCTGGATTTTTTATTCCTTCGGCATCATCTCTATGTATAAGAATTTTTCCACCTAACTCTTGTTTTATTTCGTTTACTCCTCCTATATGGTCTGCATGGCAATGTGTTAATACTATGTATTTTAACTTGCCTTCTAATATTTTTACCATTTCTATTACTTTGTAAGCCTCAGCTCCCGGGTCTACTACCATTACTTCTTTGGTTTCTTCATCTTGCACTATATAGCAATTTGTTATATGAGAATCTCCTACATTCAATCTCATTCTTTTTAATATCATTTGTTTTACTCCCTTTCTACTTTTTGTGTAACATTTTATTAGTCTTTTTTATCATTTTTTCTTCTTACATCATATACACTATCTACGGTTCTCAATGCTTTTAGCACTTTGTTTAATTCTTCTAGATCTTTTATTTCTAGTGAAAGATCCATTATTGCCACTCTTTCTCTTGTGGTTTTTGTGTTTACTCCCATAAGTAATGCTTTTGTATCATCAACTTTTTTGATTACATCTGATAATAAACCTTTTCTGTCATTTGCAAGTACTTCAACTTCTACATCATATTTTTCTTTTCCTTGATTATACCAAGAAACATCAATCAATCTATTTTCCTCTGATACTAACTGTTTTGCATTTATACAATCAGCTCTATGTACTGAAACGCCTCTTCCTTTTGTTATATATCCAACAATTGCATCACCTGGTAATGGATTACAGCATTTTGATAGTTTTACTAAACAATTGTCTATTCCTTTTACCACAATTCCTGCTTTTGATGGTCTTGAATGTGATGTTTTTGTTTGAACTAATTCTTCTATTTTTTCTTCTATATCTTCTTCTTTATGCTCTTTTCTGTATTCTTCTAACATTCTTGAAATTATTTTATTTTGAGATATTGCTCCAAAACCAATGCTAGCATATAAATCGTCCATATTTGTGTATTTATATCTATCTAATGCTGCTTGAACGTATTGTGGTTTAAATAGTTCTGCATGGCTCATTCCTATTCTTTTAATTTCTCTTTCTACTGCTTCTTTTCCTTTTGTTATATTTTCTTCTCTTTGAGCTTTTTTAAACCATTGCTGAATTTTATTTTTTGCAGATGAGCTTTTTACAAATTTAAGCCAATCTCTACTTGGTCCTTTGGCATTATCTGATGTTAATATTTCTACTATATCCCCATTATTTAATTTTGTAAGTATTGGCATCATTTTGCTATTGATTTTTGCTCCAATCATTTTGTTTCCAATTTCGGCATGTATTGTGTATGCTAAATCTACTGGGGTACTGCCTTTTGGAAGTGTTTTTATATCTCCCTTTGGAGTAAATACATATACTTCATCTTCAAATAATTCTGTTTTTAATGTTTTTAAAAATTCATCTGGATCCAATGTGTCTTTTTGCCATTCCAATGTTTCTCTAAGCCACGCTAATTTATCGTCTTTTACAGTTACATTTGATTTTTTTGTTTTATTAGCCTCTTTATATGCCCAATGTGCTGCTATACCAAATTCAGCAATTCTGTGCATATCCCAAGTACGAATTTGTACTTCAAATGGTGTTGCATTTGGTCCTATAAGTGTTGTATGTATTGATTGATACATATTTGGCTTTGGAACAGCTATATAGTCCTTGAATCTACCGGGCATAGGTGTATATAGCTCATGCACAACACCTAATGCAGCATAACAGTCTTTTACTGAATTTACTAAGATTCTTATTGCAAATAAGTCATAAATTTCATCTAGTGTTTTATTATCTCTTTGCATTTTTCTGTATATACTGTATAAATGCTTTGCTCTTCCTTCTATTTCAAATTCTATATTTTCTTCTCTTAATCCGTCTTTTACTTTTTGAACAATTTTATCTAGGAATTTTAGTCTTTCTTCTCTTTTTTTGTCTAATCCCTGTACAATTTCAAAAAATTCATCTGGATATAAGTATCTAAATGATAAATCTTCTAATTCCCATTTCAATGTATATATACCAAGTCTGTTTGCAAGTGGAGCATATAAATCCATTGTTTCTTTGGCATTTGCTATTTGTCTATCTCTTGCTAGATATTTTAAAGTTCTCATATTATGTAATCTATCTGCTAATTTTATTAGTATAACTCTTATATCTTTACCCATTGCAAGAAACATTTTTCTGTAATCTTCAACTTGTCTCTCCTGTGCACTTGAATATGATAAACTATTTAATTTTGTTACACCGGCAACCATTTCCGCTACTGATGTTCCAAACATATCCTCAATATTTTTATTGGTTACTGGGGTATCTTCTACAACATCATGCAATAATGCAGCACATATAGTATCTTCGTCCATTTCTAGTTCTGCTAATATATATGCAACTTCTAGTGGGTGTATTATGTATGGTTCACCAGACCTTCTACATTGATCTCCGTGCTCTTTTTTTGCAAATTCATATGCTTTTCTTACTTTTTCTTCATTAAAATTAGGTTTTTTTTCTCTTGCTTTTGCTATTATATCTTCAATTGTAGCATTTTTCTTTTTTGACATATCATTCCCTTCTTTCAAGCTTAATATGTTTTCATTATGTCTTTCATATTTATTTGTACATATTCATTATTATTGTATTCATTTATTTCTAATGTTCCTACAACATCTATTTTATCTCCTAGCTGATATTCGTCAGATAAGCTTCCTAAATTAAATCCAATAGCATCTATCCATTGATTTTCATTTTTTAATGTTAATTTCAAATGCTTTCCCTCTGATAAAGCTCTTATAGAATCTATTTTTAAGTTTTTGAACAAAATTAGTGGCATTTTATTTGCTTCACCAAAAGGCTCTAATATAGATATTTCTTTGGCAATTTCTTTTTTTATATCTTTTGATTGTAATTGTCCATCTATGTTTATAATTGGAACAAATTCGGCTACATTGCTTTCTTCTACTAACTTTTCAAATTCTTTTTTGAAACTATCGTAATTTGCTTCTTTTAAAGTAAGTCCAACTGCCATTTCGTGTCCACCAAATTTTTCTAAGTATTCACTTGTTTTGCATAAAGCTTCGTGTAAGTCAAATCCTGGTATGCTTCTTCCAGAACCTTTTACTTCTCCATCTTCAATAGACAATAATATGCTTGGTTTATAAAATTGTTCTGTTAATTTTGAGGCAACAATTCCGATTACTCCATGATGCCAATTATGGCTAACAAGCACTATACTATCTTTTTTAGCTTCTTCTTCATCTTTTAATTTTTCTAATGCCTCTGTATATATTCTTTTTTCTATCGATTGTCTTTCTTGATTATATTCTTCTAATTTTTTAGTTATTTCCTTTGCTTCTGTAATATTTGATGTCAAAAATAATTTTAAAGCCTCTTCTGCATGTCCCATTCTTCCGCAAGCATTGATTCTTGGAGCAATTCCAAAAGAAACTGTTGAAGAATCTATTTTTTTGTATCTTGATATATTTATTAGCTCTCTAAGGCCAATGTTTTTAGTTACTTCTACTAATTTTAATCCTAATTTTGTAATAACCCTGTTTTCGTCAACTAATGGAACTATATCTGATATTGTTCCAACACATACTAAATCCAAATATTTTAAATATTCTCTTTCTTCTAATCCAAGTTTAATTGATATAGCTTGTATCAATTTAAAAACAACTCCGACTCCTGCAAGACCTCTAAATGGATATACATTATCCCTTCTTTTAGGATTTACAACAGCTATTGCTTTTGGTATTTCGTCTAGTGTTTCGTGGTGATCTGTTATTATTGTTTTTATTCCTAATTCATTGGCAAAATCCACTTCTTCTATTGCAGAAATACCACAATCTACAGTTATCATTAAATTATAATTTTTCTTTGCGATTTCTTCAAGAGTTTCCTTTTTTAGTCCATATCCTTCATTTAATCTATTTGGAATATGATAATCTACATTTAAGCCTCTTTCGTCCAGAAACTTCTTTAATACAGCAATACTTGTTATTCCATCTACATCATAATCTCCATATATTAAAATTCTGCCTTTGCTTTCTATTATTTCGATTATTTTGTTTACTGCTATTTCCATATCTTGCAGTAAATATGGATCGTAAAAATCTTTTCTTGTTGGATTTAAAAATATTTTTATTTGTTCTTCTTGGGTTATTCCTCTATTTACTAAGATTCCAGCAACCAACATTGACAATCCATATTTACTAGCTATCTGCGCAGTTAATTCTTTATTTGGTGCTATATATTCCCATTTTTTCTTCATTTATATTCTCCTAATTAAAATATTCTTAATAAATCATTATAAGCAACATAAATTGATAATAAAATCATAAGTATAAAACCTGCTGACTGTATATTTAGTTCTACTTCTGTTGATAATTTTTTTCTCCTTATTGCTTCTATTACAAGTAATATGAATTTTCCTCCATCTAATGGTGGGAATGGCAATAAATTTGTAACACCTAGTGATAATGAAATCAAAGCTAAAATATATACAAAATCTACAAACCCATTTGTTTGTGATACAACTGCTGAAATTCCTATTGGTCCCATCAATTGTTCTGTTTTAACTCCTCCTGTAAATAGTTCTTTTAAATTATCAATTATTGAACCTGAAAAATATACGGTACTCCAAAAGCCATAATATGTTCTATTTCCAAAAGTTGTTTCTGCTGGTTTAAGATTTATTCCTATAAGGTAATTTCCATTATCATCTTGTGTAGGTATTGTTGTTATAATCATGTTTTCATTATTTCTTTTAATTTCTATACTTATTTCATTTCCTTGTGATTTATTTATAGCATTATTTAATTCATTTTTTAAATGCACTCTTTTGCCATTTATACTTAAAATTTCGTCACCTGCTTTAATTCCACTTGTTTCTGCGGAATATCCGGCAATAGGCTCAGATACTATCATAGAATAGTAATTTCCGTACAGTCATAGCAATTATAAAATATACCACTATTCCAAATACAATATTAACAACTCCTCCGGCAATAATTATAAGCATTCTTTGCCATATGCTCTTGTTGTTATATGCTCTTGGATCAAGAGATTCTGTTTCTTCTCCTTCAAGCATAACATATCCTCCAAGAGGAATTGCCCTTAATGCATATAAGGTTTCTCCTTTTCGTTTTCCAAATATTTTTTTACCAAATCCTATTGAAAATTCGTTTACTCTAACATTGAAAAACTTTGCTACCATAAAGTGTCCACCTTCATGTATTAGCACTAAGAAACCTAATAAAAATATAAATTTAATTGCAGATATACAAAAATCTAGCAAACTCTGAACCTCCTTGCTTTTCTACATTATTGTTAAGAAAAAGAATGCAAATGGTGCTACAAAAATAACACTATCTAATCTATCTAACATTCCTCCATGTCCTGGTATTAAATTACTAAAATCCTTTATTCCAGCATATCTTTTTATTGTAGATGCAGATAAATCTCCAATTTGACCAATTATGCTTAGGAAAATTGCAACAACTGTTATATATAAATATGATATATTAAAATTCATATATGTATTTAATACATAAGTGTAAACTAGAACAAATACTATTGCTCCTATTATCCCAGCTACGCAACCTTCTATACTCTTTTTAGGGCTAACCTCTGTAAATTTGTGTTTTCCAAATGCCTTCCCAATTAAATATGCAAATACATCTGTTCCCCAAGCAGTAAATAACGCATACCAAACTAACAATTTTCCGTCTTGTAAATCAATTATCAATGGTAAGAAAATCATAAATCCTACTATATATATTATACCCAAAAGTGTAACTGCTGCATCATAAATTGTTATTTTCATATTAGAAACTATAACTCTTAAAAATATCCATACTACTGTAATTGGAATTATCAAAAGTAAATAAACAAACTGTCTAGGCTCTAAAATATGAATAATAGGAATAATGAATGCTGAAATATATCCTATTTCTTGTATTGGTTTTGCTTTATCTTTAAAACATGAAAAATATTCATGTAAGCACATTATTGCTACAACTGTAAAAACTATATCTATTACTAATTCGTTTCCAAATATCAAAACTGCTGCAATCAATGGAAAACCAAGTAATGCTGATGTCCATCTTTGTATATTCAAAATATTCCCCTCCTTTTATTTTGATCCAAATCTTCTATTTCTTTTTTGAAATTCATATATTGATTTTAATAATTCTTCATTGTCAAATTCAGGCCAGAATTTATCTGTAAAATAGAATTCTGAATACACAATTTGCCAAGGCAAATAATTGCTTGTTCTTAGTTCCCCACTTGTTCTTATCAATAAGTCTGGATCAGGTTGACCAGCTGTATATAATCCTTTTTCAAATTCGGCATCATTTATGTCTTCTAAGTTTAGTTCTCCATTTTGTACTCTTTTTACAATTTCCTTTGTAGCCTTAATGATTTCTGCTCTTCCACCATAGTTAAAAGCAACATTTAATACAAGACCTGTATTGTTCTTTGTTTTTTCTATTGCTTCTTTTATTTGTTTTTTCAAGCCATCATTTAACACTTCTATGTCACCTAATATATTTATTTTTATATTATATGCATCTGCTTTTTTACTAAAACGCTCTAAATAATTTTGAAGAAGAATCATTAATGTACCTACTTCATCTTCTGCTCTTTTCCAGTTTTCTGTTGAAAATGCATATACTGTTAAATATTTTAGTCCAATTTCATTGGCATATAAAGCAATATTTTCTAAGGCTTTTGCTCCTTCTCTATGTCCTAGTTTTGGATCTAAGCCCTTTTGCTTTGCCCATCTTCTATTTCCATCCATTATAATTGCCACATGCTTTGGTAAATTATTAAAATCTATTTTTTCGTCCATTGGTTCTCCTTTATCAGTTATAATTTTTCTTTTACTAATATATTTTTATTAAACCGACATTATTTCTTTTTCTTTAACTTCTAAAATTTTATCAATTTCTTCTATATTAGAATCTGTTATTTTTTGAATATCAGTTTCAGCTTTCTTTAAATCGTCTTCTGTAATAATGCTTTCTTTTTGCATTGCCTTGTATTCGTCTAATCCTTCTCTTCTTATTGCTCTTATAGAAACTTTTGCTTCCTCTGCAATCTTCTTAATTTCTTTTACAATTTCTTTTCTTCTTTCTTCATTTAATTCAGGGAAAGAAAGTCTTATTACTTTACCATCATTATTTGGATTTATTCCAATATCTGATTTTAAAATTTCTTTTTCTATTTCTTTTAAAATACTTGCATCCCAAGGTTGAATTACTATCAATCTAGCTTCTGGTACAGAAACACCTGCAACTTGTGTAATTGGTGTTGGTACTCCATAATAATCTACCTTAATTTTGTTTAATATTGCAGGATTTGCTCTTCCTGCTCTAATTTCTGCTAAACTTTCTTTATAAAAGTTTATTGATTTTTCCATTTTTTCTTTAATTTCAACATAATCTGCCATTTTACATTCCTCCTAATTTTCTATTATAGTTCCTATTTGTTCACCTTTAACAATTCTTACAATATTGTCTGGGTGATCCATTGCAAAAACAACTAATGGTATGTTATTTTCCATACAAAGTGATGTTGCCGTAGAATCTAGCACTTTTAATTGTTTATTTAATACCTCCATATATGTAATTCTATCGTATTTTACTGCATCTGGATTTGTTTTTGGGTCTGCTGAATATACTCCATCTATTGTTTTAGCAAACAATATTGCATCTGCTTCTATTTCAGCAGCTCTTAGTGCAGCCGTTGTATCTGTTGAGAAATATGGGTTTCCAGTTCCACAGGCAAAAATAACAATTCTGTTTTTAGATAAATGATTCATTGCTTTTCTTCTTATATAAGGCTCTGCAACTTCTCTCATTTCAATTGCTGTTTGTACTCTTGTTTCCATTCCTCTTGCCTCTAATTCAGATTGTATAGCTAACGCATTTATAGCAGTAGCAAGCATTCCCATATAGTCTGATGTTGTTCTTTCTATGGTTTCGCCATAACGACCTCTCCAAAAATTTCCTCCACCAACTACAATTGCCAAATCTACTCCTAATCCTTTTATTACTTTTATTTGCTCACAAATCTTGCCAATAATTTCTGAGTCAATTCCACTTGATTTATTTCCAGCAAGAGCTTCTCCACTAAGCTTTAAAAGTATCTTTTTATATTTCAACTTTTCAGCCACTCTTACACTCTCCTCTTTCAAATTTTTATACTTTTTATATTCTATCATATATTGCTCTAAATTGGAAACAATTTTTGCAAAATAAATGAATATTTTCGCAATTTATTGTTATAATTCACATTTTATAGAAATATATATTACCAAATTCATAATGTATTGTTTTAAAATACCGTGTAAGCGACCAAACGAGCGATTAAGAAAAATTCCCACTTATATAAAGTAAGAGAGCATTCATTACGAATACTCTCTTCTGGATAGAATTATTTAACGTTGACCAGATACTGTATAGCCAGGAAGACCACGGCAATATTTTCTAATGGTCGTTGTAATTGTACGGCGCTTAAAATCATTATAATCCGCACTCTTGTTTTTTTCTTCTCTTATCGTTTGAAGCCTTCTATGTTGTTCCTCTTGATAAGCGTTAGTAACCAATGCCATTTTCTTATGATCATTTAGGCGTTTGCGCCACTTCATATAGATGGTCGAAGCAGTAATGCCTTTGCCACGGTACAAAACGGCAATTTTTTCTGCTCCTGTATATTCTACAATAGCAGCTTTAAGAAGCAAGTCCGGAACTTTGTACTTTCCGGTAATAAATAACGAACCAATAATACGCAAGAAACGCATTTTATCAAGTTCTACCGGAATAAACTGGCAATTTTGGATTATACCAAAATTGTCATCAACTGCGAAAGCGTAAACTACATTGTTCTTAGACCGAGTCATAAATAACTCCTCCTTTAATGTTAAGATACTTATATTATACTCTCTTTTCCAAGAATTAGCAAGGCTTTATTTGTGTTCTTCGACAAATTTTGCTATTTTTCCCTCAAATTCGGCAAGACTAATTTGTCCTAAATCACCTTCACTTCTTGAACGAAGTCCAATTGCACTCGCTTCAACTTCTTTGTTCCCTATAATTGCCATATATGGAACTTTTTCAAGTTGAGCTTCACGAATCTTGTATCCAATTTTTTCTTCTCTATCGTCAAGTTCTACCCTAATACCTTTTTTAGCAAATTCTTCTTGTACTTTTTTAGCATAATCGATATGAACATCTGCTATTGGTAAGATTTTAACTTGAACTGGTGCAAGCCATACTGGGAAAGCACCTGCATAATGTTCAATCAATATGCCTATAAATCTTTCAATACTTCCAAATATAACTCTGTGTAGCATAACAGGTCTATGTTTTGCTCCGTCTTCTCCAATATATGTTAAATCAAATCTTTCTGGCATTTGGAAATCTAATTGAATAGTACCACATTGCCATTCACGTCCTAGACAGTCTTTAATATGGAAATCTATCTTAGGTCCATAGAAAGCTCCATCTCCGGCATTTATTTTGTATTCTACTCCTTGTGTTTCCAATGCTTTCTTTAATGAACTTTCAGCAAGTTCCCAATCCTCGTCTGAACCCATTGAATCTTCTGGTCTTGTAGATAATTCAACTGTATATGCAAATCCAAATATACTGTAAACTTGATCTATCAATTTCATTAGATTGGCAATTTCGCTTTCAATTTGTTCTGGTAAACAGAATATATGAGCATCATCTTGTGTAAAGCATCTAACTCTAAATAATCCGTTCAATTCACCAGATTTTTCGTGTCTGTGCACTAATCCTAATTCACCAGCTCTTATTGGCAAATCTCTGTATGAATGCATTTTATTTTTATAAACAAGCATTCCTCCTGGGCAGTTCATTGGCTTAATTCCATAATCAACATCATCTATTTTTGTAGTATACATATTCTCTTTGTAATGATCCCAATGTCCTGAACGATGCCATAATTCTTCATTTAATATAACTGGTGTTTTAATTTCTTGGTATCCATTTTGAACATGAATTTTTCTCCAAAAATCCTCCAATATATTTCTTAAAACCATGCCTTTTGGTAAAAAGAATGGGAAACCAGGTCCTTCTGGTGCAATCATAAACAATTCTAATTGTTTCCCCAATTTTTTGTGATCTCTCTTTTTAGCTTCTTCAAGCATTTCTAAATAGCTATCTAATTCAGACTTTTTAGGGAAAGAAATTCCATAAATTCTTTGTAGCATTTTGTTGTTTTCATTACCTCTCCAATAAGCACCAGAAACATGTTCTAACTTAATAGCCTTTACTTTTCCTGTAGACATCAAATGAGGTCCAGCACATAAATCAACAAATTCACCTTGTTCATAGAAAGAAATTTCTTCTCCTTCTGGTAAATCTTCGATTAACTCAACTTTGTAATCTTCATTTCTTTTTTTCATAAATTCAATAGCTTCGCTTCTTGGAAGAGTAAATCTTTTAATTTCAAAATCTTCTTTTATAATCTTAGCCATTTCAGTTTCTAGTTTTTCTAGAATTTCTGGTGTAAGTGTAATTTCTGTATCAAAATCATAATAAAATCCATTATCAATAGAAGGACCAATAGCTAGTTTAGTATTTGGATATAATCTCTTAACAGCTTGTGCAAGTATATGAGATGTAGTGTGCCAATATGCCTTTTTTCCTTCTAAAGAATCAAAAGTACAAATATTAACTTCTGCATCTTTGTCTAGATTAAATCTCAAATCTCTAACCTCTCCATTAACAGTAGCGCACATAGCATTTCTAGCTAGTCCTTCACTTATTTTTTTAGCTAAATCTAAAACAGTAATCCCTTGTTCTACTTCCATAATAGAACCATCTTTTAAAGTAATTTTTATCATTTAAATTCCTCCTTTTTTCTAAATAAAAATACCCCTATATAGGTATTTTTACCTATATAGGGGTAAGACATATATCTTACGGTTCCACCCTAAATTTAACTTCATTCACCGATTATAACGTAATCAACGTCTATTTTCATAGAAGACTCCGAGGTAGTTTTTCAAGCACGTTTATCCAAGCAAGCTCCCAGCCCACGACTCGCTCTCTCTTCCGGGCAACCTTTACTCTACTTTGTCTCTTCAACATCTTCAATAATTTTACAACTTTTCCAAAAACTTGTCAAGAGTGGCACAGCAATTTTTCAAGTTTTCCCCTTAAACCAGCCGTTACAAAAAGGGGAATAATATAAAAATTTATTTCATTCCTCGGCTTGCTGCGTAACCTACGAAAACTTCTATCTTCATCTCTCCGTTTTATCAAACTTAATATAATATGGCTTAATGTCTGGAAGTAGCTTGTTGATGTAAATGGTTTGGCCTTCTCTGTTCTCTATTTTTAGGTTTGGGAAGGTTTTTATCATTTTTTCGTCTCCCCAGTATTTGTATATAAATTCTGCCAATTTAGGATTGCCATAGATTTGTTCGTACAATTGGACAGTTTCTTCTTTATTTGGCACATCCAAATCATTTTGTTTTTCCATTCTTATTAAAAATACTTGTATGGCAATAGCAGTTGCAATAAATTCTACAACTATAAATATAAATATGCTTAGCACAAATCCTTTTAAAACTTTTGTCGAAATTTTGGTTTTAATCCAGTCCATACATCTATCGACTTTCAAATTAAAATATCCCATTAAATATATTGCAAGCAATCCCCAAAAAATAGAATATAATAAGCAAACTCTACCATTTATATTAAGTGGCATATATGAATAATCCCACCATGTTATTCCAGCAAATTTTTCGCTAGTCCAACTAATAAAATATTCTGTCACACTTCCTAGTATAAATCCGCCTAAAAATAGCCAATTATAAGTTTTCGGAAGTTTTTGCATTCCAATTATCATTAGTGTTGCACCTATTCCGTATATTCCACAAAATGGCCCATATAAAAAGCTTTGTCTGCTTTCTAGTATTCCCATTGTAAGAAGTCCAAATAATGTTTCTATAATATACCCTATAACACTATATATTATAAAATATGCCATTATTCTCCAAACGCTTAATCCAAGAATAGTAAATGGTTTTTTTGTTTCCATTTTTTCTCCTTTTTTATATCATATTATTTCAAAATTCTTAGTGTGTTTAATATTGTAATTAAAGTTACTCCAACATCAGCAAAAACCGCTTGCCACATATCAGCAATTCCTAGTAATGTTAATACAAGTGTTGCAATTTTGACTCCAATTGAAAATATTAAATTTTGTTTTATTATTTTATTTGTATTTTTAGAAATTTTTATTCCTTCCACAATTTTCATTAGTTCGTCTGTCATAATTGCTATATCGGACGCTTCTATTGCTGAGCTAGAACCAATTCCACCCATGGATATTCCTATATCTGCTCTTGCAAGAACTGGACTATCATTTATTCCATCTCCTACAAATGCCGTTTTCTTTGGTTCGTCTTTTATTACTTCTTCCAATTTGTTGTATTTATCTGCTGGAAACATTTCATATACAACATTTGGTATTCCTACTTCTTTGGCAGTTTCAATAGCGACTTCTTTTTTATCTCCTGTGAACATATGTGTTTTTATATTCATTTGTTTTAGTAAAGTTATTGCTTGTTTCGCATCTGGTTTGATTTGGTCTTTTAATACTATATTTCCAACAACTTCATCATTTATTTTTAAGTATAACACAGTTCCAAGTATTTGACTACTCTCTTTTTCAACAAATTTTGCGTTTCCTATTTTTATTGTTTTACCTTCAAATTCGTATTTTATACCTTTTCCAGAAATTTCTTCATAATTTTTTACTTGTGATAAATCTATATCCATATCGGCTTTTTTCAATATAGATTTTGCAATTGGATGGTTTGAAAAACTTTCTCCCATTGCAAAGTATTTTAATATTTCTTTTTTGCTTATTTCTTCTTTATATGAATTTATTTCCTCTACTTCTAGGTTTCCTATTGTTATTGTTCCTGTTTTGTCAAATACAATTGTTCCAATGTCTTTTAGTCCGTCTAAATAATCGCTTCCCTTTATTAAAATTCCTTTTTTAGAGGCTTTACCAATTCCAGAGAAATAACTTAATGGAACAGATATTGCAATTGAGCAAGGGCAAGATATTACTAGGAACACCAACGCTTTATATATACTTTCGTCATATGTTACATTAAACAATATTGGCATAAAAATTGCTACAAGTATAGCAAATCCAATAACTACTGGTGTGTATATTTTAGCTGCTTTTGATACAAAAGTCTCAGTTTTAGCCTTTTTATCTGTTGCATTTTCCACCAATTGTAAAATTTTGTTTACTGTGCTGTTTTCATATGTGCTTGTTACTTCTATTTCTAATAATCCTTGTGCATTTATGCTTCCTGATAAAACTTTGCTGTTTTCTGTTACATCTATTAGTTTGCTTTCTCCTGTTAAAGCAGATGTATCGATTTGTGCTTCTCCTTTTGTAACAATTCCATCTAACGGGATTTTTTCGCCAGATTTCACTACAATTATATCTCCAATACTTACTTTATCTGGTGTAACAGTTTCTATATTGTCTCCGTTTTTGATATTAGCATATTCTGGTTTTATGTTCATAAGCTCTGAAATGGATCTTCTGCTTTTGTTTACAGCTTTGCTTTCTAGTATTTTGCCTATTTCATATAGCAAAATAACCATTGCTCCTTCCATTTCTTTCCCAATAAGAAATGCTCCAATTACAGAAATCGTTATAAGTGCATTTTCGTCTAAAATTTTGTTTTTAGCAATCTGTTTTACTGCTTTTTTGGCTGTTTTGCATAATAAAATTACATATGCAGTAATAATTAAAACTGTGCTTAATACTGGTATCGATTTAGTTATCATTGCTAAAACATATAGCACTATTCCGAATTGCTAGTCTTACTAAATCTCCTTTTATACTTTCTTCTGATTTATTTTGTTCATTTTCCTCTATAATTTCTACTTCTGGTTCAACAGATGTTATTATTTTTTGAACCTCTTGTTTTACATTTTTGTCTTTTTCTGTTTCAAAGCTTAATTTTAGTGTTGCAAAATTAAGACTTACATTTTGGTATTCGTCATAACTCGCAATTTTATCTTCAATCTTCTTGCCACAAGCTGCACAGTCTAAATTTTTCACAGTATATTTATAATTCTTCAATGTGATTCCTTCCTTTCATTACAATTTCTCTTATGTGCTCGTCGTCCAAACTGTAATATACTAATTTGCCTTCTTTTTTGAACTTAACAAGTTTGGCTTGTTTTAATATTCTTAATTGGTGTGAAATAGCTGATTGTGTTGTATTTACAATATTAGCAATATCGCCCACGCAAAGTTCTTTGTTTAGCAACGCATAAATAATTTTCATTCTTGTAGAATCCGCAAACACTTTAAAAAACTCAGCTAAATCATATATTAAAATATCGTCAGGCATATTCTCTTTAACAGCTCTAACTTCTGCTGAATCAACAACTTCATTTGTTTCTTCTTCCATGATTTCCTCCTTTATTATATGAATGTTTGTTCATATATTCATTATATGTTTAGAAATCTATTTTGTCAATAGATTTCACACAATATATTCAATTTTATTTTTTGGAAAAAATCTTTCTAGCAATTCTCTAAGGAAAGCCTCTCCTTCTTCACGAACTTCTCGTTTGTAGGTATATTTCCCCAGCCCTCTGCCAGTCATTAAATTGGTGTCATACAGTTGCACAGCACTTGGAAATGCTTCTTCATTTATTTTTCTATGAACAAAGCTGTATGTCATGAATATAAGTTCAAAAAATGCTTCTTCTTTTACTTTTGAGCTTAAATTTTCATATAGATAAATAATCAACTGCTCATATTTTTCTTTCCAATTATCCACTAGAATTATAGGCGCAATTAGTATCCCTACTTTGTATCCCGCCTCTTTTAGTTTGTTTATGGCTTCAACTCTTTTGCTAAGCGGAGATGTTCCTATTTCTATTTCTTTTATAATATCTTCTGGATTAACACTCATTCTAACAATTACTTTTCCATCATGTTTAAGTGGCAATATTGGGTCTACCATGCTAAATTTAGTCGGAAATGTTAAAAATCCCTTGCTGTTTGGCACAAAATTCTTAATAGTCCATTCCAGATTTCCCGTAATTGTATTTTCTAAAATTAAATCGCTATTACTTCCAATCTCAAAAGTAAGCTCTTTTTCGCTTTTATTTGCTGTTTTGATTATTTTATCTAGCATTTCTTCTCTATTTACAAATAATCTTAGATACGAGCATTTATTGTAATTACACACCAAATAGCAATATAAGCACATAGCAATACAACCAGAAGAAGTATATGGTACAAGAAAATCTGATGTTTTATGGTTAGGTACAAACTTATGCGTTTTTCTTACACCAATAATTAAATTTTGCTTCAACTTAGGGAAATTTTTATTCGGATTATTCCTCATTTCCTCTATATTATTGTGATTTTCAATTGTCCTCATTTCAATGTTATACTTACTATATTTATCTAAAAGTTCTCTTCCCAATTCATAATTTTTAATATCTTCTTCATACAAAATCAAATTCGGTAAAAACATACTTTCCTCCATTTTTTTATATATTTTAGTATGTTTTGTTTATTTGATTTTATGCGTTTTGTTTTATAAGGTAAATAAAAAAAGCACTTTAAAGTGCTTTTTTACAATTTTTATTATTTGGTGCGGTTGAGAGGACTTGAACCCCCACGTCAAAGACACTAGATCCTAAGTCTAGCGCGTCTGCCAGTTCCGCCACAACCGCATTGACAATATATATATTAACACTTGAATTTAGATTTGTCAATAATTATTTCAAAAAAATTTTATATTTTTTCTTTCTTATTTAAAATGTAAAAAAAATAGAAATTTATTTGACTTTTATAAAATATCTATGTATAATAAGTATAGGAAACGATAAATCCACAAATGTGGTTTTGCCGATATATAGTAAAAAATTCACATCTAAATCGCCAAATTACAGATGTGAATTTTCTTTTTTATTTATGTAGTTGCTTATCAACCCAGTTCTTATATAGAACTGTTGCTAAGGCAACGTTTAATGTTAAAGATATCATAATGGATATTATAAAAAATAGTGTCACTTTAATCATAAACATCTCCACCTTTCCTACGAAGATTCGCAAAATTGGTGGCAAAACCACATCTGTTTATTATCATTTCCTATGTTAATCAGTATAGCATATATTTTACAATAAGTCAAACAAAAAAAGTTCTTTCAACCGAAAGAACTTTTTCTATTTTTCTATTTCAAGTTTTCACTACATCTATGGCATATTGTTGGATTTTCTTCATCTTGTCCTACTGTTTCTGAGTACATCCAACATCTTTCGCATTTTGCTCCTGGTGCTACTGATATTTCTATTGCTACTCCATATGTGCTGTTTTCGTCTTTTTTGCTATCTTTTACTATTTCTAATGCTGATACAATAAATACTTGCATTAGTGTTTCTTCTATTGATTTTAAGAAATCATATTTTTCCCCATCTGCATATATTCTTACTTTTGCATTTAGAGAATGTCCTATTGTTTTGTCCGCTCTTGCTAATTCTAGCTTTTTAGCAACTTCTTCTTTTAATGCTATTATTTTATCCCATTTTTCTTCTAACTCTTTGTTGTCATATTCTGGGTTTTCTTTTGGCCAAGATGTTAACATTACGCTTTCTACATTTTCACCATCTCTATGTGGCATAAAACTCCAGATTTCCTCTGCTGTAAATGATGCCATTGGTGCTAAGATTCTTACTAATACATCTAATATCTCATACATAGCAGTTTGAGCAGCTCTTCTTTGTACTGAATCCACTTTATATGTATATAATCTATCTTTTATTATATCTAGATAGAAGTTACTCATATCTACAACGCAGAATTGATTTATAGCTTGATATGCTTTGTTAAATTCATATTTATCAAATGCTTTTGTGCATTCTTTTACCAATTTATTTAATCTAGATAATGCCCATTTATCTATTTCCTCTAATTCATTGTAGCTAACAGGTTTGTTCACATCAAAATCGCTTGTGTTTCCTAGAATATATCTTGCTGTATTTCTTATTTTTCTATATACTTCACTAACTTGTTTTAATATTCCTTTTGAAACACTAACATCTGATTGATAATCTGATGATAATACCCATAATCTTAAAATATCTGCACCAGATTCTTTTATTACATCCGAAGGGTCAATTCCATTTCCTAATGATTTAGACATTTTTCTTCCTTGTTCGTCTACTGTATAGCCATGTGTTACAACTTCTTGATATGGAGCTTTTCCTCTTGTTGCAACAGATGTTAGAAGTGAAGATTGGAACCATCCTCTGTATTGGTCGCTTCCTTCTAAGTACATTACGTGGTCAGTAGGAATTCCTCTTTCTTCTAATACAGATGCGTGTGTTGAACCAGAATCAAACCAAACATCCATTATATCTGTTTCTTTCTTGAATTTTGTGCATCCGCATTCGCATTTTGCACCTTCTGGTAGCAATTCTTCTGCTGTTAAATCAAACCAAGCATTTGTACCTTTTTCTCTTACTATATCTTGAACTTTTTTCAAGCTTTCTGGTGTTACATATTCTTTTTCACATTCTTCGCAATAGAATATTGGAATTGGAACACCCCATGTACGTTGTCTAGAAATACACCAATCATTTCTTTCTTCAACCATTTTTGTAATTCTTTCTTCTCCCCAAGCTGGATACCATTTAACTGTTTTTATAGCATCTAATGTTTCTTTTCTAAATCCATCAACAGAAGCAAACCATTGATTTGTTGCTCTAAATACGATTGGATTTTTACATCTCCAACAATGTGGATATTGGTGAACTATTGGTTGTTTCTTTAATAAATATCCATTTTCGTCTAACCAATTTATTATAGCATCATTTGATTTTTCATAATACATTCCAGCAAATGGGCCAGCTTCTTCTGTTTGATATCCTTTTCCATTTACACAAACTACTATGTCTAGATTATTTTTCAAACTACATAGGTAGTCTTCCTTACCATAACCAGGAGCTGTATGAACTGCACCAGTACCAGCATCTAGCTCTACTAATATTGTGTCATCACTACCAAGTACAACTCTTGAATCTCTTTCTATAAATGGATGTTTACAAATTACGTTTTCTAGGTCTTCTCCCTTGAATTTCTTAACTGTTGTGTAATTTTCTATTTCAGCAAGTTTCATTACTGTTTCAACAAGCTCTGTTGCTAATATTAGCTTTTCTTTTCCTATATCTACTAAGCTGTATTCGTAGTCCCCTCCTATTGTTATAGCTACGTTTCCAGGCAAAGTCCAAGGCGTAGTTGTCCATATTACAACAAAAGTATTTTCTACATCAAATAGACCTTTTGAATCTTTAACTGGGAATTTTACATATATTGATGTTGTTTTGTGGTCTTTATATTCGATTTCAGCTTCCGCAAGTGCAGTTTCGCAGTCTGTACACCAGTAAACTGGCTTTAATCCCTTGTAGATATATCCTTTTTTGTACATATCTGCAAAAACTTCAATTTGTTTTGCTTCCATTTCTGGTTGATATGTTATATATGGATGCTCCCAATCTCCCAAAACGCCAAGTCTTTTGAAACCTTCTGTTTGTACTTTTATATATTTTTCGTTAAATTCTTTACAAATATCTCTAAATTTAGAAATAGGCATCTCATCTCTGTTTATTCCTAGTTTTTCAATAGCCTTTTTTTCAGTTGGCATACCATGTGTATCAAATCCAGGTATAAATGGAGTATAAAAACCTTGTAAATTTTTATAACGAACAATTGCATCTTTTAAAACCTTATTTAAAGCATGTCCTATATGGATTTCACCATTAGCATATGGAGGTCCATCATGTAATACAAAAGGTTCATGTCCTTCGTTTTTCTTTAAACATTTTTCATATAAGTCATTGTCAAAAACTCTTTCTTTTATTTTAGGTTCGTTCTCAGGCAAACTTGCTCTCATTGGAAAATCAGTTTTAGGTAAATTTAAAGTTTTTCCATAATCTTTCTTTTCTTCGCTCATTTTTCCTCTCTCCTTCTTTATTTTAAAAATCCAAAAAGCCATTTCATCCTTAAATATAGGACGAAATGGCTTAATTTCCGCGGTACCACCTATTTTAAAAGCTATGCAAAATATTCTAGCTTTTCTCTCAATTATCTTTAACGCAGATATACGACTTATTTTACTTTAATGAAATTTCAAACAAGCAACTCCAAGGTGATAACACGCGATTATTATCTTACCAAAATTTCAGCAACCATTTGGCTCTCTACAAGTTTTACTCGAATGTCGTGTCCTTATCTAAGTTTTTTTAATCTATGCAATATATTATATAACTTTTATTTTAACTTTTCAAGAGTTTTAAAAAATATTTTTACCAAAATTTTTGCGGAAAAATTGCCATTTCTAATGTATTTAGTAATCTGATTATCTATCAAACAATCAGTCTTTTTACTTCACTCAAACTAAGCCCTGTGCATTTCTGAACAATACCTATTTCAATATTATTTTTCAACATCTGCTTTGCAGTTTCAATTATTCCGTGCTTTTCTTCCACGTTTTTCTCCGCGTTTCTCGCCTCGTTTCTCACCTCTCGCCTCTCCTCTGGCTTCACCAATCGTAATTCCACGAGCTTCGCCTTTTCTCATGCCACAACTAAATGCTGCTTTTTCGTCTCTAATTGCTCTGTTCCTTAATTCTTCTAGCCTTTGTGCTGCTTCATCTCCTTGTAGGTATTCGCATTCCTCTTTTGCTCTTTTTACTTTTTCATTTTGATTTATTGCCATTTCTATCATTCCCTTCTTTTCATAATCTATTAGTGCTAGCCATTCTTCTAGCTTTGTTTCTAATTTATTTGTTACCATTTTTCTAAATTTTGGTAATTCAATAAAGTAATATTTTACACCTTTTATTATTTCGTATTTACAATATTTTTTATCAACTGTCATTGTTTCTGTAAAATATTCTTCATTTCCATTTTTCAGTTCATAATCCAATATCCAAATAACAGCTATATCTTTTATGGTATCATATTTTTCCTTTGGTTTTATGGAATTCTTTATTAAATTACCAGCATAAAATACTGCTCTCTTTTCGGTATCTTCATAATTGGTATTTTGCATTTCTAGGTCCACAATCAATTTGTTATTTATTGTCGCCACAATGTCCATTCGACCTAGCTTTTCATTGATATTGCTAATCTCTGTTTCCACTTCTTTCTGTACTTCTATTGTATCAATTTTAATTTCAAGGATACTTTCTAATAAATCAATTAACAAGTCTTTATTCCTTTTAGCAGAAAACAGATTTTTAAATATAATGTCACTTTTTAAAGTTTTTTCATTATTCAATATATCTCCTCCTTGTAATTATACAATGTAATAATTATGATTTTCAATAGTTTTGCCAATACTCGTCTGACAGTATAAAATATGCTTGATTTATTGCCATCAGCTCATTTTGATGGCACTATAAAAATACAATTATTACTTGTAATTATTCAATTTTAAAATTTGATTTCTTTGGCTTGAAATAGCCTTCACTTTTATTTATGTCATACCTAAGTTGAACTAGATTAATTTGAATTAATCTCTTATCTAAATTTTTATGCATAAAAACAATTTATATTATGATACTACATATTTGCATAATTGTAAATACTTTTCAGCAAATTTGCTTCCAAAAATTTCCGACATATTTCGACATTTCTGTACTGTACCTCTTAGTAAAACAACGCTCTCTCAGACAAAAAGAAACAACAAAGCATTATTTTTTGTTGTTTCTTTATTTATATATTGCTTTTCCTCTGTCCTTAGACTCATTTCATTTATCTTATAAATCAAATATCGATGCCTCTTGTTGATTGATTTCTTTGGAATAAGATAAATAAGCACTACAAGATCCCCCATTTGATATAAATAGATCAACATATACAGTGTATGTTTTTCCCGGAGTAACTTCTATATATATCTCAGCTCTATCAGACAGTTCTCCATCTGCCGTTACACTAATCGCACCGCCAATCCTTATTAGTTGAACGGACAGTTAGGGTTCCTCCATCGTCAATATCATCTGGATAATTCATATTAAGTTCTAAAGAAAGTTTTAATATTTTTACCCCATTTGGAACAACAAATGTAGTTCCTTCATCTTTCCCCGAAATATTGATTACAGTTTCCTCGGTAGGTACTCCATTTTCCACAACAATCGTCATAGTCGCACTTGCGATTGCCCCAGTTTCTTTGGTTGCAGTACATTTTATTATATGTGTTCCTACTTTTAAAGTATTAGTATTTGTTACTTGCGCATTGCTATTGCTTGTATCTATGTATATTGTACTTGATATTCCGTATGTTCCATTTGCTGTTATTGTAAAATAATTACTTAATTCGTTACTGTCTCCTTCGGTTATGGTTACACTACTTTGTTTTGCTGTTACTGTTGGATTTGTTTTGTCTATATTAGTTATGTTGGCTGTTGCTGTTTTTCCTTCTTGGCTTGTGGTGTCTATTAGTTTGGCTTTTACTATGCAATTACTACTTACTGTTATTGTCCCTGTATAATCACTCCAATTCGCTCCATTGTCTTTGCTTATTTTCTTTATTAATCCAGTTGTATCGCTTGGCCATGTTACTGTTACAGTTACATCTTTGTTGGTTGGTGTACTTGGTGTTGCACTTATTTGTATCTCTCCTAAGTTTGCTATATTTATTGTTGTTGCTATTATGCTTTCTGTTATTGTTTCATTTCCAGCTTTATCTATTGCTTTCATTTTTATAGTATATTCTGTTCCTTGAGTTAGTTCAGTATATGTGTAACTTGTTTGTGTTTTATCTTCGTTTGTTTGCCAACTTGTTCCGTTGTCTTTACTGAAATAGTATTCGGCTATTCCACTGCTTCCATATTTTTCTGTTGCTGGTTGGTCTGTTGTTTTTCCAGTTATGGTTATGCTATTGCTTGTAGTTGTTGCAGTTGGAGTAAATATGTTTGGAGCTAATTTATCTATATTGGTTACATTTAATGTTGCGGTCTTTATTTCGGCTATGCTATTTCTTATTCTAGCTTTTATTACACAATTGTTGTTTAATGTTAATGTTGTTCTTACTCCACTTACGGTTGTGTATTTGTTTTCTCCATTTGAACATATTTCTTTTATTGCATTTTCGCTTCCATTTGGCCATTCTATGGTTACGATTACACTTTTATTTGTTGCTTCGCTTGGGTTAGCACTTATTTGTATTGTTCCTTCTAGGATATTATCTATTGTTATAGTTTTGCTTTCGTTTTCTCCTTTATTGTTTGTTGCTGTAAATGTGTATTTTCCATTTTGAGTTACTTCATATGTCTCACTTACTTCCGTCTTTCCGGTATATGTTTTAATACTTCCATCTGGCATTGTTATACTTTTTATTCCAGCACTGGCCTTTGCGGTAACTGTTATTGTTACTTTATCGGTTATTACGGTAGTACTTAACTCTGTAGTTAATTTTATTTTTCTAGTATCCAATTCGCCTTTTCCTTCATACTTTACGTCCCAATCTCCATTTGGCTTCTCGATTATTTCATATATATACCCATCTGGATTTGTTTTTACTTGTCCTGTTTCTTCATTGCTATTTCCTGCATCTATTATCCCTTTTTTCTCTAATGCTTCTATTATTTTATCAATTGTTATTTCTCTAACACTATTCTTCATTTTACTTATTATAACTAGCTCTATTTCTTCCTTCTTACTAGCAATTTTGCTTTGCTCAACTACATTTGTAGCATTTTCAAATATATTACCACTATTTATGGCGCTTATTCCAACTCCAGCTAAAATCACCAATATGATAATAGTTACAATTAGCGCTAATAATGTAATTCCATTTCTATTTTTTACTATGTTAAATTTTTTCCTCATTCTTCTTCCTCCCCACATCTTTCATTTTCACTTTTCCTAACCCCAAAAATTTACCTTCCAACTTCCTAAGCTAAAAAGTAAAATATAAAATTTAAAAATCGAGTTTGACCTT
>OLGM01000332.1_pt1 | contig 32255 bp, 22 predicted proteins | sample 1606001 | NCBI WGS metagenome assembly OLGM01 (sample SAMN03283294) | human gut metagenome | biome: human-associated habitat; material: feces | host: Homo sapiens | place: Peru | collected 2012
CGCTCACGGCGTGGATGATCTCCCTGTTCGGATTCAGCTATGACATCGGAGCGTTCGCGGTTCCGTTCATCGCCTTGGGATTCTTCATGATGACCCTCAAGAGCAACCGGAACAGCAACATCGGTGAGTTCATCATCGGATTCGCGTTCCTGCTCATAGGTCTCGCCACAATGAAGAACTCGGTGCCGGACCTGAACCAATATCCTGAGGTTCTGGCTCTTGTGAAGAACCTGACCAGCTACGGCTTTTTCTCCGTGATCATATTCACCCTTGTTGGTGCATTGATAACCGTGATAGTGCAGGCCTCCAGCGCCTCCCTTGCTCTGACGATGGTTTTTGTGGCGAACGGCTGGATCAATTTCGAGATGGCCGCCGCGATGGTCTTGGGAGCCAACATCGGAACCACGATCACCGCCAACATCGCCGCCGCCGTGGCGAACTATTCGGCCAAGCGGACGGCCATCGCCAACACCCTGTTCAATGTGATCGGCGTAGTCCTGGCTTTGGTGTTCTTCAACCCGTTGATGAGAATCATCGCCTCGATGACCACCGCGATCGGCTTCGAGAACCCTGTCACCTTGTTCGACGGAACGACCGCCGCAGGAGGTTTCTCACCCGAGCAGCAGAACTCGATGCTTTACGGAATATGCATCCTGCACACGGTCTTCAACCTTTCCACGACCCTGATTCTCGTCTGGTTCATCCCTCAGCTCGTCAAAGCGGTCAACAGGATCATCCCTACCCCTAAGGGAGAGGAGGAGGTCTATCGCCTCAAGTTCATTCAAGGCGGACCTCTTTCTACGGCGGAACTTTCCCTCGACGAGGCCAAGCAGGAGATCATTCACTTTGCGGAAATATGCTGCCGTGAGGTCGGCTTCATCCGCAGTGCGGTGAGCGCCAAGACCCAATCCGAACTTGAGTCCGTCAATGAGAAACTCGTCAAGTACGAGAGCATCACGGACAAGATTGAATATGAGATAGCCTCCTACCTGAACGAGGTGTCCAAGGGTGACATCAGCGCTGTCTCCGCATTGAGAATCAAGTCGATGTACAGGGTGATCGGCGAGCTGGAAAGCATCGGAGACTCCGGCGAGGCCATCGGCAGGATGATGAAGCGCGCCCTTGACCACGGCAAGACCTTCGATGACGAGATGGTCAAGAGGCTTGACAGGATGCTCGATCTTCTGGACGTGGCCTTCAAGGCAATGGTTGACAATCTCGAATCCTCTGCCCTCTTCCTCAAGGACATATCCAACGCCGAGGACGCTGAATATAACATCAACGAGTACCGCAACAGCCTGCGCGAGGAGCACATCGTCAACATCGAGAAGGAAGGCTACAACTACCAGACAGGAGTGTTCTACATCGACATAGTGCAGGAGCTTGAGAAGATGGGTGACTTCATCATCAACATCTCCCAGAGTCTGCTGGAAAAGAACGATTAAAGTATGAGACATCTCCTGACATATTCATTGATAATGCTTTGCGCCTTGATGATGGTGGGTTGCGGAGGGCGCGGAAACAGCAAGGCGACCGCGTTCCAGCCGCATCATTTCCCATCGATGCCTGAGCCGCCGGCGGTGATCACCGAACCTAAGGAGGCGACTGAATATGTTCTCTCGAATTATTGGAATGAGTTTCTGGCCAAAGCGTATCCGTGCGATTCGGGCATCGTGAACGGTGTGCCGGCGGATGAGGTTGAAAAGGCTTTTGGGACATACGTGACCCTTCTGGAAAGGGGGTGCGGCATAGATTTCGGCAGAAAGGCTATGGCCGGTTTCTTCGACAAGGTGGAGAAATTCGAGGCCGCCGACACATCAACGAATGTCTTCGAGTTTTTCGAGGAGATGGTTCCTAAGTACCTCTACGACCCTAATTCGCCTGTAAGGAACGAGGATCTCTACTTGCCTTACGTCTCCCGTCTGGCCGTCTCGGACTATGTTGACCCCGATATGAAGCCAGCCTACGACCACGACGCCCAGATGTGTTCTCTGAATATGATAGGATCGCCTGCGGCTGACTTTACCTTCACCGATTTGGGTGGGAAGCGGCATACTCTTTACGGAGTCAAGGCTGAGACAACCCTTCTGTTCTTCACCAATCCGGGCTGTCCTGCCTGCAAGGAGATCATCGAGAGCCTGACTTCGGACGGGAAAATCGCTGATCTGGTGGCCTCCGGAAGGCTTGCCGTGGTGAATGTTTACATTGACGAGGAATTGGACAAGTGGCGTGAAAATGCCTCCGTCTATCCGAAGAACTGGTACAACGGCTACGACCAGAGCTACATAATCCGCTCCGATGTCACCTATAATGTCCGGGCTATTCCATCGCTGTATGTGCTTGATTCCGAGAAGAAAGTGATAATGAAGGACGCTCCTGTGGAGAATGTCCTGCCATATCTTGACAATCTAAAATAACACTGAATATGAAGATCACCAAGGAACTTTGGGGTACGTCCCCTGACGGAAAGGAGATATTCCTTTATACTATTGAGAATGAAAGTGGCGCGTTCGTTCGCCTTTCAAGCATAGGTGCCGGAATCGTGTCGATCGCCGTGCCGGACAAGGACGGAAAGATCGCCGATGTGGTTCTTGGCTACACCAAGCCGGAGGATTATTTCGGAGACGGCCCTTGCGCCGGAAAGTGCCCTGGACGCTACGCCAACCGCATAGCCCTCGGAAAGTTCACGCTTGACGGGGTGGAATATTCATTGCCGGTCAACAACGGTCCGAACCATCTGCACGGCGGTCCGGATGGATTCCAGAATCAGGTGTGGGACGGCCGCGTCGAAGGTGATGCCGTTGAGTTCCAGTACTTTTCGCAGGACGGTGAGGCTGGTTATCCCGGCAATCTGAAGGTTGTCGCCCACTACGAATGGAGCGAGGACAATGCGTTGAAGTTGACATTCACGGCTCAGACCGACAAGGCAACTGTCGTGAACCTTACCAACCACGCCTATTTCAATTTGAATGGCGAGGGGAACGGGAATATCCTCGATCACGAGTTGAAACTCAACGCCGAGGTCTATCTGCCGACTGACGAGACCTTGATTCCTGTAGGAGAGCCAGACCCGGTTGCAGGTACACCTATGGATTTCAGGGAGTTCAAGAAAATCGGTGAGGAGATCAAGGCTGACTTCCCGGCTCTCAACTATGGTAAGGGGTATGACAACTGCTTCATGATCAACGACTATGAGGCTGGTCAGCTTCAGACGGCGGCTCAGCTGTACTCTCCGGAGAGCGGCCGTCAGCTTGAGGTTCTGACCACCCAGCCAGCCGTCCAGATTTACACCGGCAACTGGCTTGAGGGTTGTCCTGCCGGCAAGTGCGGACGTGGCTATCACGACTATGAGGGTGTGGCCATCGAGTGCCAGCACTGCCCTGATTCGCCGAACAAGCCTGAGTTCCCTACGACCGTGCTTCGTCCGGGCGAGACCTTCAGCGAGGCCATCATCTGGGCGTTCTCGGTCAGGAAGTAGGAAGCCGGTCACTGAGCCATACACGCTTCGGTCACCGAGCCTGCCAAAGTGACCGAAATAACCATTGCAATTTTGAATATTCACAAATGAAACAGTATCAGGATCTTCTGCGTCATATAATGAACGATGGTGTGGTCAAGCATGACCGCACCGGCGTAGGCACCAAAAGCGTCTTCGGCTACCAGATGCGCTTCGACCTCTCCGAAGGTTTCCCGCTTCTGACCACCAAGAAAGTTCACTTGAAATCTATCATTTATGAACTTCTGTGGTTCATCTCCGGCGACACCAACATCAAGTACCTCAAGGACCACGGTGTCTCCATCTGGGACGAATGGGCCGACGAGAACGGCGATCTTGGTCCTGTCTATGGCCACCAGTGGCGCTCCTGGCCGGCTCCTGACGGCCGCTCGATCGACCAGCTGAGCCAAGTCGTGAATATGATCAAGAACAATCCTGATTCAAGGCGAATGCTCGTCACCGCCTGGAATCCCGGAGATGTTGACAAGATGGCCCTTCCGCCTTGCCATTGCCTGTTCCAGTTCTATGTGGCCGAAGGAAAGCTCTCCTGCCAGCTCTACCAACGCAGCGCCGACACCTTCCTCGGAGTCCCTTTCAACATAGCCTCTTACGCATTGCTGACGATGATGATAGCCCAGGTCTGCGGCCTGAAGCCCGGCGACTTCATCCACACCACAGGCGACACCCACATCTACCTGAACCATTTCGATCAGGTCCGCGAGCAGCTCTCCCGTGAGCCCCGCCCGCTCCCGACAATGCGCATCAACCCCGATGTGAAGTCCATCTTCGATTTCAAGTACGAAGACTTCACCCTCGAAGGCTACGACCCCTGGCCCGCCATCAAGGCCCCCGTCGCAGTCTGATCGTCCGCCTTTTGCATAAGTGCCTCCATAAGCTCTGATTTAGGGCACACGACAAGACAGTACACCGGAGTATTGGAGACCTTCCCGTCTTTGCCCTTCTTCATGCGGACAAGGATGTCTTCAAGCCAGGCTCTTTCGTCGACGCCCAAGGCCTTGCGCGAGCTGAAAAGAGAGTATGCGACTGCAGCGCGCACAGCGGCATCTTCGAGCACTGGGTGCCAGCGCTCCCAAGGTGTTCTTCCGTTACTACTTCGTGAACAGCGCCACCGGCGAGAAGTCCGGCATCATGCTGGCTTCCGTCACCTGAACCGCGGGTGAGTGGCCATAGAGCAGGGCAGAAGCCTTGCTTACCCTAATCCGAACCTTCTGCAGTCATTTGATTACAGAGGTTTTTTTATGCAGGTAACTGCCCTATTTGTTATGGTAGATGAAGTGAATCACACCCATATTCTAATCAAAATTTGAAGAGAATAGTCGTAAGATTCGCTTCATTTGCTTATTTTTGCAGAAAAATGAGCGAGATATGAGACCGTACTACATATGGCAATACCCCGGTTGGCCCAGATTCCGTTGGGAGTCCGGCAAAATACTGAACCTGCTTTCCGAAGTGCGTCTTTTGGAAGGTCGAATCGCCGGTATGATGGGCGGCCTGGGGTTTGATATTCAATCCAAGACATCTCTGGACGTAATGACTGAAGACGTTATCAGATCCAATGAGATAGAAGGAATTCTGTTGAATGCAGACAGGGTGCGTTCATCGGTAGCGAGGCATTTCGGTATTCCCACGGAAGGTCTCCCGGAGCCGGATCACTATACCGAAGGTGTAGTTCAGGTAATGATTGACGCCGTCCGCAATTACTCCGAGGAGCTGACCGAACAGCGTCTGTTCAATTGGCATGCCGCTTTGTTCCCCACGGGGCGTAGCGGTATTCATCCGATAACGGTGGCAGGTTGGAGGGTTGGAGAAGAACCCATGCAAGTTGTCTCCGGGGCATTTGGAAAGGAAAAGGTTCACTACGAAGCCCCGGCTTCGGCGGATGTTCCCAAGGAAATGGCCATGTACTTGGATTGGGTCAATAATGAGAACAATACCGATCCGGTCTTGAAAGCAGCCATCGCTCACCTGTGGTTCGTTGCCATCCATCCGTTTGATGACGGAAATGGCCGTCTGACAAGGACCATCACCGATATGCTGCTGGCCAGGGCTGACGGTATCCCTCATCGCTACTATAGTATGTCAGCTGAAATTCTTAGGAATAAGAACGGCTACTACGATGCACTGGAAAGCACCACGATAGGAGACGTTGATATTACCCTGTGGCTCGAGTGGTTCCTTCAGACACTTAAGGATGCAATGGAACTCAGCGTAGACATCGTCAGTCGCGTAGTGAAGAAGTCCATGTTCTGGCAGGAGCATCGTGACGTGGCGATGAATGAGCGCCAAGTCAAGGTCGTGAACCGCTTATGGGATGGATTCGACGGCAAACTCACAACCGTGAAATGGGCAAAAATCTGCAAGACCTCGCAAGCCACCGCCCTTCGTGACATCAATGATTTGATTGAGAAGGGAATCTTGGTGAAAGGAGAGGAAGGTAGCAAGAATACCAGTTACATTCTGGTCGAGGATCAATAGATCTTTCTACACACAATTAGGAATGATTCACGTATTTTAAGTATTTGTTGTAATCCATTTATAATTTTTGATGTATTTCATTTGTAGTTTTTGTGACATTTCATCATGTGTTTTTGTGACAATCCATCGGGTGAGACCGGAACAAGGAAGTCCATTCTCATATCAATGGTCACCTCCTACGGCGTGAAGGAGAATATGTACTCCGATGCAGTGCAGTCCCATGTGGTGATGGACGATCTCTTTGCGTAGAGAATATTTTCCGCTAAAAGTCTCCCGAAAAGCGGGATTCAGTAAAGTATTTGCTTTGATTCTTCCTTTAGTTCGGACACCGAAATTCAACGGGAGCATATTCTCCATAAAATGCTTCCTTCGTAGAGTAATTTAACCTTGACAGGAGCAATAGTCCTTGTATTTGCTTCTGTCAAGGTTTTGCGATCTAATAGATCTCACCGGCCCAAAGCATCTTAAAGAAGTCACACACGTAGATGAGTTCGATATTCCCGGATTGTCGTGTGAGCCGGTCGGTGGACACCAGAATCAGCCTTGCTTCCGGATGTTCTTCGGAAAAGCGGTTGAGTCCGGTCTTGTGCTTGGTTTGAACATCATCGGTGGATTTTATCTCAATCGCCACTTTGGCGTCACCGAGGATGGCATCTACCTCAATGTCTGAATATGTGTGCCAATATGAAAGATCCTTTTTCTTGTCGTTGTAACCCAAGTATGCGATAAGTTCCTGCATCACAAGATGTTCAAATGCGTGACCATATTCAGGAGTGCCTGCTCTCAGATTATTCCTTCCCATCAGATAATTGACTATTCCTACATCGAAATAGTAAAACTTCGGGGCTTGCGTCAACTTTCTTTTGATCACTTTCCGGTAGGCTGGAATCTCATATCCTATGAGCGTATCATATAGTATTTGGAAGTATGCCTTGACGGTGTTCGCGGCCACGCCACAATCTGACGCGATGTTTTCATAGTTGATGATCTCGCCGTCGCTTATCGCCGCCACCTCCATAAATCTTTCGAATATACCGATGTCTTTGACGGCTGCCTCCTCAAGAATCTCTTCTTTGAGGTACACTTCGACATATCCTTTCAATCGCCTTTCTGCATTGTTTACCATATAATGCCTTGGAATCATTCCGTTTTGTATGGCTCGGGAAAGGTCATAATCCGGAATTTCGGCACTTACAAGAGGAAACAAGGTTTCTGGGATGGCGCGTCCACCAAGTGTGTTCGCTCCTCTCTTTTTCAGTTTTCTGGCACTTGAACCGCTCAGTATGAAATAGAGGCCTTTCTCGACCATCAAACTATGAACTGTGTCCAAAAGATCCGGCACTTTTTGAATCTCATCAACTATCACAAGTGTCTTTTCGGGGTATTTGTCAAGGGCCTCTTTGAATAGTTCCGGTTTGCGTTGAAGGCGCTTTCGCAGATCCGAATCAAGCAAATCAAAATACACCGCATCCTTAAACTTCTCTTTGAGAAGCGTGGATTTCCCTACCTGACGAGCGCCGAAAAGGAACATTCCTTCATCAAGACGGCTATCTATATCAAATATTCTATTATACATAGCATTAATTGTTTTCGTTCTGTAGGGTTGCGGATTTTTTAATAATAACCGCAACTATGTTGCGAATATAATAATAGTATTGCAAAAATCAAGTGGTTGACACCTTTTATGTGCCCCAATCCTGTTTTTGCTATGGTGCAGGTTGCCGGTAAGATGAACCTAAGGATGTCATTCCGCGCGGATGGCGTCGGCGGGGTTGGAGTGGGCGGCGTGGAGGGTCTGGAAGAAGATCGAGACAACGGCGATGAGGAGAGACACGGCTCCGGAGGCGATGAATATCCACGGGCTCAGACCGATCCGGTACGAGAAGCTTTCCAGCCACTTGTCCATAATGAACCAGGAGAGCGGCACGGCGAATATGAACGACACCAGAAGCGGGGCGCAGAACTTCGTCAGGAGCAGGGACAGAACCTCGTTCGTTGTGCTGCCCATAATGCGGCGCACTCCGATCTCCTTTTTCCGCTGCCTGATGAAGAACAGCGACATCCCGATGAGGCCGAGAATGGAGATGAGGACGGCGACACCTGTGAATATGCTCACGATCCTCATCGTATTCTTTTCCTCATTCAACGAGGCCTTGACGGTGCTCTCGATGCTCTGCACTTTCCAGTCAAGATCCTCGGTGGTTCCGTCAACCTCTTTGATCAGGTCACAGAGCTTCTTCCTGGCATCAGGGGAGCCGTCAGTCTTGACCATAAAATTAGGATCCTCGATCTCATCCGTGTCCTTTACCGAGATGAGGAACGGCTGGTATGGATCAAGGATGTTCGTCATGTGGAAATTGGAGAATATCCCGGCGACCTGCATCACTTTGCCATCGCCCCATGTCACCTCTGATTCTCCATCCCCCAGGCTCAGTTTTCCGGCGAGCTCTTCATTGATATATTTCACATCGCCTGAAAGATGGTTGTCCTTGACCAGATTGATGCCCATTATGTCGATGAACTCCTTGTCCCAAGTTGTGAGATAGACCAGAAGATTATTGTTGTCCTTGTCTTTACGGGTGCTCATCGAACAGTAGTTCCCGTCCAGGGATGTACCTGAGAACGAGCCTATTCCTTGGATGAACGGCTGGCTTTTCAGAGCATTTCTCAGGACTTCCGGATTGTCGGAGCTGACACGGTAGATGTTCTCCGTGTTGTAGCCCAGCGGAGCCTTTACCAGATGGTTCATCTGGAGCAGGATCGTCAGAGTGGCTGTCATCATCGTCATCGTGATCACGTTCTGGAGGATTATGAATATCCTGCTGAGCACCATCTTGGAATGGTAGCGGAACGAACCCTTGACAACATCGATAGGCTTGTACTTTGACAGCGAGATGGTCGGCATTATTCCTGAGATGATTCCTGTCAGGACAATGAACAGAAGGCTGACCGAGACTGTGGAGAAGTTTATGTCCTTGAGGATGTCTATCTTCCCTTTGAAGAGTACGGCCATCTTGTCCTCAAGCAACAGGGCCAACGCCCCGCCGATGATGAACGAGATGAACACCATCAATGTGGATTCCCCGATCAGCTCCAAGGATATTCCCAAACCATCACTCCCGAGAAGCCTTCGGGTGGCCATTTCCTTTGCCCTGAAGCCTGTGTTGGCGACCGTAAGGTTTATGTAGTTGGTGACGGCGAACATCAGTATTGCCAGAACAACGGCCAGCAATATTCCTAAAAGGCTCTTGTCGCCGGTCTGAAGGCCCGCGCCAGTATTTTGTGGCGCGAACATCAGGTCGTCAAGCGGGATGATGGCGGCCTTTGTGTTGCCGTAGAAATTGAACACCGGAATGCTCTCAATGCAGTAGGAGGTCAGGTTTTCAATCTTATCTTCGAGTCTCGCCCCTGGTCTCAGCATCAGGAATGACAATGTGGAGCCTAACGGCCCGCTGGCCATCAGGTCGTTGCGGAGTCTGTAGCCGAGGACCTGCGGTGCGCGTTCGAAATTGGCGATGACCGCTGTCTCGTTCAGGAACACTGTCTTGTCCAGATCCTTGATGACCCCTGAGACAGTGTAAACAAGCGAGCTGTCGTATGGGTCGCCGTTGTCGTCACTTACGAAGACATAACGTGTCCCTTCGATTTGAAGCGGCTGACCGAGAGCGTTGCCGTCCGGGAACAGTGCCTTGGCAAGCGACTCTGTGACAACGCATTTCTCAGGGCTGTCCAGAGCGGTCTCACGGTCTCCGTCAATCATCTTGAAATCAAAGAATCTGAAGAAATTGGAGTCCGCGAGCATTATGTTGCCGGCGTTGTCCCCCTGGGACTCCTCATAGACTTTGTCCTCGTGCTTGATCTTTCCGTTGTGCATATAGACGCAGCACACATCTTCCACCTCCGGGTACCTGTCCTTGAGCGAGTGGGCGCAGTCCGGCCACGACAGAAGAGAGTTCCCGTTCTCTGTGCCCAGCACGTAGATTCTCTCATGGTTCCTGTGCCATTTGTCGATGCTGAACTGCCGGTAGGTGTAGTCCCCGATCAGTATCACGAACATCAGCGAGAGCGCCAGTCCCACCATATTGATCACCGCATAGAGCGGATTGTTCCTCAGAAACCTAAAGAAATATTTCATTGCCTCAAATTTTTTACCAACCTATTTTTAAACGCTTACTAATAACGGTTTTCACTAACCTTCACCGAAAGTCGTTTCGACAGGCTCAGCGGCCCTTGTCCGGCATGTTCACCAACCGTGGTTCAACGATCTCACCAACAATCAACAAATTCAACGTGCAATGTGTTGGTCACGATAACTGTCACCAGCTTGTCTTCCAGGAGATCGTTGAGTTTGTCGAAACGACCATCCGCAAAAACCGTCATTTGGCTAATCCATTACCATGCCAAAAGATTCAAGTGATTGTCATTCAGGGATATTCTTATTTTATGAATATGCAAAAGTGTAAAGAATCTTTACAGTAAGTGTAAAGATTCTTTACACATTCCTCCGGTCGCTTCAAGTCATATAAGGGACTGATCCTGTTGAAGTGACCAACGCTTCGACAAACTCAGCGACCGGAAAGTCAAGTTCAGCGACCAATTGATTGCCTTCCCTTAGAATGGTTTTCCGTGCGTGAAAGCGTCCTTCCGGCGCACCGGCCGTCATATTCATCGGTCTCGTGAGCAAAAGTGACTTTCTGGCGCACGGGAGAGCCTGTCGAGGTCGCCTCGTGAGCAGTAAGGCTTGTTCTGCGCGCGGGAGGGTCGGGTCTGTCGAGGTCGCCTCGGGAGCGAAGATCGGATTTCCGCGCACGAGGGTTTCGGATTCCGGGGCTTATAAATTAAAGTCTCATAGAGTATCAGTGTTATGCGCTTTGATCGCAACTTGTTCATTTTCTGTTTTGCGGATATGGTAAAAAACTGTAACTTTACGGCCGAAAACAGTTTTGGTTTATGGAAAAATGTATCATCGCGGCGGTTGCCGACAACGGGGCGATCGGGAAGGACAACGATCTGCTCTGGCATATTGCCGAGGATATGAAATATTTCAGACGCACTACCACCGGGAATCCCGTGGTTATGGGCTACAGGACATTCCTTTCGATAGGAAGGCCGCTCCCTAAAAGGGATAACATTGTGATTTCCACACGGTCTTGGGATGATGTTCCGGAAGGTGTGAAGGTGGCCGGAAACCTTGAGGAGGCATATTCATTGGTGGAAAAGGCTGCCAAATCGAAGGTAAACGATGCTGCCGTAGATGTCGAAGTGTCAGAAAAAAAGGTGGCTGGCTCTGCTGATGGCGGTCGGGAAACAGAGCCAGGGCGCATCTTCATAATGGGTGGCGGCGAGACTTACCGCAAGGCGCTTCCTACGGCGGACAAGCTCTACATTACGCACGTTCACACCGCGATTGAGGATGCGGACACGTTCTTCCCGGTGATCGATCCGGTGATTTGGGAGGAGGAGTCGGCCACTCCGTCCGCCACGGATCCGGAAACCGGTTACACTTACGAATTCAAAGTTTACAAAAGACGCTTTCAGGTCACTTCGACAGGCTCGGCGACCATTTGATCGGTCACTGAGCCTGTCGAAGCACCGAAGCGTCAATAGCACATAAATAAAACGACAACCCGGCATCCCCCACAGGCCGGGCAAATAAACAAACTTAACGAATATGTCAGACAGAGAAAACTTCGGCAGCCGAGCTGCCGTGATTATGGCCTTCGCCGGCTCCGCCATCGGACTCGGCAACATCTGGAGATTCCCCTATATGGTCGGTGAATATGGAGGCGCGGCCTTCATACTTATCTACATAGTGTGCTCCTTCGTCCTTTCCCTGCCGATCCTGTTCTCGGAATCGGTGATCGGCCGTAAGACCCATCTCAGCACATTCGGCGCGATGAACGCCCTCGCTCCGCATTCCAAATGGAAATGGCTCGGTCTTCTGACGGTCGTCACCCCGCTGATCATCCTTTCCTACTACAGCGTGGTGGGCGGATGGGCCATTGAATATCTCGTCAAATCCGCCACTTTCAGTTTCACGCTTGACAAGGCCGAGGCCGTCACCGGGATGTTCGGCGAGTTCGCCTCTTCGGTCTGGGGACCGATAATCTGTTTGTTTATATTCCTGTCACTGACCGCTTTGATTGTCTTTCTGGGAGTCAAAAAGGGAATTGAGAAGTTCAGCAACATCTCGATTCCGATCCTGTTCGTGCTGATTGTCGCCATCGCCATCTATTCGGTCACACTTCCTGGAGCCGGCGAGGGAGTCAAGTATCTTGTCAAGCCGGATTTCTCAAAACTGACCCCAGGGGCATTTTCGGCGGCGTTGGGACAGAGTTTCTTCTCGTTGTCTCTGGGCGTTGGGACTATGCTGACATATTCATCATACGTCAGTAAGAATGAGAATCTTATAGTTTCAGGTGCAGGCACTGCCGTGTCTGATTTGATTTTCGCTATGCTGGCCGGATTCGCAATTATGCCGGCTGTGTTCGCCGCCGGAATCGCTCCGTCAGCCGGACCGGGACTCGTGTTCGAGACCCTTCCTTACATATTCGCTAAGATGGGTGCCGGCGGGCAGATTGTGAGTTGTCTGGTGGCGATCCTGTTCTTTCTGACCATTCTGGTCGCCGCGCTCACATCGTCCATCTCCATCCTTGAGGTCGGGGTCGCCTATCTTGTTGAGGAGAAGGGAGTTTCGAGGCACAAAGCATCAGTCGTGCTCTTCTTCGCCACGTTCGCTGTCGGGGTGCTCTGCTCACTGTCGTTCGGACCGCTGTCGGATGTGAAGATTCTGGGAGACGGGATATTCAGTTTCTGTGACAAAATGTGCTCCAATTACCTGATGACGCTCGGAGCCTTCCTGTTCTCGGTCTTTGTCGGCTGGAAGATGGACAAGAAAGCCGTCCGTGACGAACTCACGAACGGCGGTTCCATCAAGTTTAACAACAAGTTGTTTCCGGTTGTCTATTTCCTCATCAAGTATGTCGCTCCGGTGACCATCGCGGTGATCTTCATTACCGGGCTTGTCGGGTAGTGTTCTATTTGATCCTGAACCTGTAGATCTGTCCGTCGCGTGGCTGTCTGCTGACGTGCAGGACCATGTAGAGCCATTTGCCCTTGACGTCCACGCCTTCCGGCTCATGATGCAGGTCGTTCAGGTTGACAGTTTTGACCAAAGTCTTTGTGTTCATGTCCACAACGTGCAGTAATCTGTCGTGAGGCGGGTAGCCGTCTCCAAGGTAGGCGTAATGCCCATTGAGAACACTGCCCTGGTATATTTTTATGCCAGGTACATAGAATTCATCCAGCGCATCGTCCTGCGTAAGGTGTACCTCACCGTTTTCATCAGAGTCCTTCAAGGTTGGAAGTCTGAATTTCTTTATCAGCTTCCGCATCTCGCCGCTTGACCCATAGGTGTAGATGATCTTGTTCTTTCTGTCTATGAACCAGTCGAACGACCCTGTGTAGCCCTCTCCGGTGTGGAAAAGCTTCTGCACAATCGTGCCCCCGTCCAAAGTGATGTCCGTGACATAGCAGCAGTGATCCCCCTTGCATCCTGAGATGTAAAGCAACGGGAATTCCGATCCTTTTTCCACTCCGAAGGATGCGTTGTTGCAGTGCGACTTGTTTCCTTCCAACATGAAAGTGGAGACGTACTTGTTCTTTTTCATGTCAATGACGACACACTGCCCCTTGTCGTGAAACACAAACCCGTATTTTCCCCAGATAGCAAACCCTTGTGTAGCTCCCTTGACCTTGACGTTATCCGGAGTCAATTTCCCAAGGTCGCACACAAATTCCGGTGTCAGTTCCGGCCCCTTGTATTCCTGAGCCGAAGCCATCAAACCAAAGAACAGCGCGACCGTCAGCGCCGTGAAGATTTTTTTGAGCATAATAATATAGATTAAAACAGAGAAAGTTGTGCTGGAGCGATATTCCCTCTCAACATGGCGGAATAGTGTTCCGACACCGAACTATCAATTAAATCAGACGAAGAATGCTCCAATACTTTCATTAAATCAATTCTCATTAGCAAATCCTTGTTGATTACCCTTTTAGCGTCTTCGAAAATAAGCGATTTCATGAAAGATTGAGCGGGTTTGCTGTTTAGTAACCGCAGGGTTGTCATAGCGTCATCAAGTGCATCGAATCCTAACATATAGCATGTGTCATCGAGCATCACACTTTTGCCTGAAACGGGGACAATAAGTGTAAATGCCGGTTTCTTATAGAGTCCAGATACCGCTATTTTGTATGGCTTAAAGGAATATTCTCCGATGCCAAACAAGCAAAAGCGTGAGCGTCCTTTGTAGATTCGGCTTCTCCTATTGTCTAATAATTCAGCATGAGACAGTAAGTATTTGTAAGTCTTTGGGTATTTGATATTTATCCATGCGGTGTTGTCGGAAGTCGTTTTCTGGGTGACTATTACATATTTTCGCGTGGATGAAATCATTCTTCCTTTGATGTCGGAACTTTTAATTAACGGGTAAATCATGTCATCTTCAATGTCAACTATTTCACCCATACCATTGGTGTATCGGCCATCGTTGTATGCCAGTTCCATGACCTTGGCGCAATCGTGTTTTATACCTGACCACCAAACCAAAGGTGAGCGTCCATCCATATAGGAATATTTTTGATATAATTCTATGTCAGAAACGAAATTATTATTTACCCAACCATATTCATGAATATCTTTCAGCGTGTAGAAATCCTTGATTTGGCAATGCCTGGAGGCGTCTTCCTTAATTGTGCAAAAAAACAATGACGCTGAGACGGAGACATTGAATTCTTTTTGGGCATCAATGCTATACTGATGAATATCCTTGATAGGCAATATGTTTGTATTCTGTTCGTAAAGAATGTTCCTGATGACAGAATTCTTCAGTAGCAACGCGAGATAACCGTGCTCTCCTGACATAAGCGAAATCATTTGTCGACAAATATATTCCGCTATGTCAAAATTACTTTTACCTGTCAGAGCTTCCATTCCACTTAATCTTTTGAAATTGCTCTTTTCGGGTAAATTATCTTTGCCCAGACTCCCCAGTTTGCTGTTTGTGACCCAGGGCGGGTTTCCCAACACCAGTACTTCTCTTTTGGCCAATCTTTTTTTTATACTCGCAAAATCAAAATCGAATATGTTTTGATTGTATAGATGAATTTTGACCTTAATCCTGTCAGGCGTGTCAATGAAGAGTTGAAGAATTCTTATCTTTAATTCATCAATATATGGCTTTCGGATTTCTATCCCATAAATGTCCTCAACATTATCAAATGTCAGTAATGCGGCTAGAATGAAATTACCTTTGCCGCATGTTGGCTCTATTATGACTTTAGGATTGATCCCATTGTTCTTAAGTAATCGACAGATATTCAGGGCCAATTCAAAGTTTGTCTGCCAATCGCCATAAGTGTCCTTGCAATCCATTGAGTCTCTTTCATCTGACTGAATGTCATACAAGCCTTGGTGATGTTCAATGAAGCATTGGACGCCACAGAGTTCTTCGAGTTTTGCGTTGGCTACGGAAACAGGAAGAGATTTGACTGATTCCAGATAATTATTTGCCGTCATATTTGACAATAGGGGTGATACCATTTATGTCCTCGTCCAAAAAGACAATTCTGTTATACTGCAGTCTCCATTGTAATGCGTTGGAGATTGTAAGGTATCCTATGGCAGGAGGGTTTTTGAGGATATCTGAAGCCATATTGTTTAAGGTCACTTCATCTGCCGGAATCTTATGGTCGGACAGGAAAGCGAAGATGTCATCAACATTACCATTATTGTTGATAATATTCAGTAGTCCCGTTGTTGTTTGGTAATCAGCGGTTCTGCTGGATTCGATGAAGGTACAGGAAAGAAAATCCAACCGCCCTTTCCTTGCTCTTTCATCATCTACCTTTTTGTAAACGAATACAATAAGATTATATCCTAGTCCGTATATTTTCTGCTTGCTGTCTTTATATGGACAACTGGACTGAGGTTGCTTTATTGAAGTGACTTTTATATCGGTATTCACGGAAGGCAGATCCAGCCCATTGGCCGAGTTTCCAATGGTGAGGTCATATCTTTCTGTAAGATGAATTTTGAACAAGTGCTCAACCAGAGTCCCGACAGCTTTCCCATCAGTGACACCATACAACTCCTCTCTAAGCACACCGTTTTCTGCTTCGCAGAACTCATGCGCGCAGCTTATCAAATCAGGAATGGTCAGTACTGTTTTCATGTTTATCGTCTTTTGCATTCATTACAAAGATACATATTTTGTTTAGATTCTTTCTCATAAAGTATTAGGCGATAATTCGAGTCTTTATTGTAATTTTGCCGCAAAATTGTGACGCTATGAATCCAGTTACCGCAAGGCTGTTGAGCCAGCAGTTGATTTGTCCTCAGTTCACTAAACCGGAGGAGGTTGTGTCGTGGTTCGGGGCGATGCAGGGGCAGGAGTACCGGATGGTCCGCTGGGCGGTGGCGATGCGGACCAAGAGGCCGTCACTCAATGCGTTCGAGAAGGCCTTCAACGAAGGGCGGATAGTCAGGACGCATCTGCTTCGCTGCACTTGGCAACTGGTTGCGGGTGAGGATCTTGGCTGGATTTTGTCCGTTTGCCGCGCGAAAGCTTTGTCAGGACTCCGAGGCTGGATGAGTGCCAACAAGATCTCTATCCCGACTGAAGAACAAGAGCGTATTTCGGGAATATTCGAGGAAACATTGCTCCGGCAGCGGAGTGCCCAGAAGGCCGATTTTGTTGCCGCCCTTGCCGAAAGAGGGATCACTATGGACGACCACCGCCTGTCCTACCACATCCGTCTCGCGGAACTTTCAGGGCTGCTTTGCAGCGGCGACCTGCACCCGATGAAAAGCACCTATTCCCTTGTTCGGGAGAAGATCAAAGTGCCTTTGAATATGTCGGGAGAGGAAGCTCTTGGGATGATGGCGCGGAAATATTTCCGAAGCCATTCTCCTGCCACTTTCGAGGACTTCCTCTGGTGGTCCGGCCTGAATGTCAGCGACTGTCAGAAGGCGTTGGAAATCATTGGAAGAGAGTTTGTTAAAGAAATGTGGAAAGGCCGTGAATTCTATATTCACGAATCCTGCCGCTCCAGAGGTTTCCGCTCCGGAACGGTTCACCTGATCGCACCGTACGATGAATATCTCATCGGCTACAAGAGCCGTGACGTCGTCCTTCCTCCCGAGCATTCCCACAAGGCTCACAGCAATAACGGAATATTCCAACCCGTCATCGCCCTTGACGGCGAGATCATCGGCAACTGGTCCCCGGCCTCTAAGGACGGCGGCTTTGAAATATTCAAGGATGACCTTTCCATCCCTGAAGACACCCTAGCCGCCCGTTTCGCCGCTTACCGCCGGTTCATCTGTGGAGATTAACGCTTTGGCTATCAGGATAATAATAGACTATCCTCCCCACCAGAACGGCTGAGAGGAATGTGTGGAATAATGTTGATTATCAGCATTTTACTCTCCACTCTATTTGGGTAGTTTCAGAAGGGGAACACCTCTGAACTCCTCCACAGCAATAGGTTATCGCTTGCTGACCGCTTTGAAATTTACAGTCAGTGGCTGGATTGCCTTACAGCGAATGCAGGAAGCCGAAGGCGTGACTCCAGTTCTGGAAACCGAGGTCGGCCTTGCTGATCAGGATGTTGAAGTTGCCGGAGTCGTAGAAACGCATCTCAAGGTCGTCATCCTCATCGAGTTGGAGAAGGTTGACGGCATCCGGGAACTCATCTCGGATCTCCTCGAAGAACGGGCGGCCGAGAATCTTGAAGCCGTCGTTGTCTTCTTCGCACTCGGCAAAGTCGATGGCCATCGCAGGCTCGGCGAGCTCCTGATCATCATCGTCCACAAGGATGCACGAATTGAAGGTCTCCATGTTGATCTGCTTGGCGTACTTGACCTTGACGGCCTTCCTCGGCCAGCGTCCGAGCGGGAAATGCTCTGGGGAGTCGTAGCCGATGAACTCATCGATCGCCGCGAAGAAATAGAGCATTCCCTCGTGAGGGAGAAGCCCCTCCTTGTCGAAAGGCGCGATGTCCTCGCAATCGATCTGACAGATGAACGTGAGTGGATATTCAGACTCCGTTCCGTCCTCTTCCGTGATCTTCATCATCGGGTACTCCGCCTGAGGCGGCAGGTCCGGGTTGCCCCACCATTTGCTGCAGCAGAAAAGGTTGGATTCCGTCTTTCTGGGTTTTAAGCTTATTGCCATATTGTCGTAAATATTTGATTTCTAATAAATAATCCTATTGGGTAAGGGTTGTTGGATTGTTGCCTGTGAATTTGCCTATGAGACATCCGCCACGATGGCCGTGACGTTGTCCACTCCGCCGTTCCGTTTCGCGGCGTCGATCAAGGCCGCGCAGCTCTCCTCCGGTGATCCGGATGACAGCAGCCTTTCGATCGCATCATCCTCAAGCATATCCGAAAGGCCGTCAGAGCAGACGAGGATCCTGTCCGACTCCATCAGGCGGTTGCTGATGTCCTGGATGTAGGCCTCGGTGTCGCAACCGGCCCCGATGCAGTTGTACAAGGCCTTGCCGGCAGGAAGCGGAACCATATCCCTTTCGTGAAGAGTCTGATCCGAGGTCAGTTGCCTAAGCATTCCGTCCCTCAGGCGGTACGTCCGGCTGTCACCAATGTTCACAAGCAGAGCCTTTCCCCGCATCCAGACGATTCCGGTAAGAGTGCAGCCCATCGCCTTGCCTTGATGCCGCTCACAGGCCTTCAAGTTAAGCCCCGCGCTTATGTCCTCAATTTTCTGTTTCAGATCAAAGATCGGATTGTGATGCTCCAGAGACTTATCAAACAGGTAGGCCCGCAGGGTCTCCAGGGTAAACTGGCTGGCATATTCCCCGTTCTCGTGGCCGCCCATCCCGTCCGATACGAGCAGGCTGAAGGTCTCATTGTCAGAGACTTCCTTGTCTATATTCAGAGAATTGTCCCTGATTAGGTACATTCCGACGGATGCCATATCCTCGTTGTTGTCCCGTACGCATCCGACATCCGAGACGCAGCTGATTCTTAGTTTCATAGGCTATTCAACTGTGAATTTTAATGTGGCTATCTTAAGTTTCTGACCCTTTCGGAGGGTGTACCATTTGTCTTTCTCCAACCTCACCCCGTCTATGGCCGTGCCGTTGGTCGAACCCAAGTCGCAGATCTTCCACTCGCCATCCTCGAAAGCCAGTTTTCCGTGCCGCCCGGAGACATATTTGTAACTCCCAAGTTCCGGGAATATTCCTCCGTTCCGTCCGAACTCTCCTTCCTTGACATAGAGCGTCATATCTTCCCCTCTGAGGGTCAGCAGGGCATCGAATATCTGGCTGAAATCAATCTTTTCCAATGGTTCAGAGCCGTTGGATTTTGGCTGTCCGGCCGGATTGGACGAATCCATAGGCTTAGGCGTAGCCACTTCTCCTGATGCGTCCCCCTTATGCGCCGCGAAGAACTCCTCGGCGCTTACCAGCAACTCCCCGCAGCGTGGGCAGGAAGTCCCTTTCTTGGGTTGCCTGCATTCCGGGCAGAACATCAGATGCTTTCCGCAGAGATCACAGTAACGGCTGTCGTCATCGATCACACCTTGGCAGAACGGACATTTCATAGCAGATCCTCCTTTGCTATAGTCTTTGGTTTGGAACCCTCGTAAGCGGCCTGTCTGTCAGCGCCTTCCGCGATGAGTTCCTTCATTTTTGAATATGCCCGGCCGGCTACCGCTGACTTGACTTTCCCGAACATATTCCTCACATCCCTGCCGTTGCCGAAGTCGAACGAGCGGTTGTCGTACATATCCTTGAAACGGCTTTTCAGGATGGTTTCGGCCTCAGACTCAATGGAATATCCTTCCTTGCGGCAATAGAGCCTGAATATGTCCATCAACTCCTCCGGCTTATAGTCTTCGAAGGTGATGGTTTTCGTGAAACGGGACTTGAGTCCGGAATTGGAGTCCAGGAACTGAGACATTTCCCTCGTGTAGCCCGCCGCGATGCACACAAACTTGCCTTTGCGGTCCTCCAGAAGTTTCAGCAGCTCGGTCACGCACTCTTTCCCGAAACCGTCGTTGCCTTGGGTCAATGAATATGCCTCGTCGATGAACAGGATTCCTCCCATCGCCCTGTCCACGACCTCTCTGGTCTTGGGGGCTGTCTGACCGACGAAGCGGGCCACAAGATCCGCACTGGAAACCTCTATCACATCCGGTCTGGAGATCACTCCGAGAGAGTACAGCATCTTGCCCATAAGCCTTGCCACCGTGGTCTTTCCGGTTCCCGGATTGCCGAGGAACAGATAGTGGTCCGGGGTGATGGCCGTGAATTGCCCTCCGGAGATCTCACTGTCCATCTTCCTCTGTCTCATCTCGTTGAGCATAGAACGTATCTCGTTCTTCACGCTCTCAAGACCGATGAGCGAGTCAAGTTCCGCAAGGCATTCATCTTCAGATGCGATTTTGGGCTCCTTGAACGGAATGTCCTCCGGAAGGATCGTGAAAAATCTGTCCTTGGTGATCTCATCGTCCGGAAGGGCGTTGACCCTCGTGCCGATGTTTCCGAGCACGCTGTCGAGCATATTCCTGGCCTCCCTCGCATTGCCGAAATCCTTGCCGGACTTCTCCGCCGAGAGTTTCCGGAACGCTTTCAAGGCCTTGTCCAGAGTGCCGTCGGCGAATGTGTAGCCCTGCCCCTCGGCCATCCTTCTGAAGATCTCGGTCAGTTCCTCAGGGGTGTAATCTTCAATGTTTATCCTGTGAGTGAACCTGCTGGCGAATCCTTCGTTGGCCTTCATCAGGTTCCGCATCTTGTCCTTGTAGCCGGCGCAGACAACAACGAATTTTCCTCTGTCGTTCTCCATCCTGACCATCAGACGTTCAAGAGCCTTAATCCCTTCGGAATCCGAGCAGTGGCCCGTGTCATCGAACGGTGCGAGGGCGTAGGCCTCGTCAATGAAAAGGACTCCGCCCATCGCCTCGTTCACAGCCTTGTCCATGTTCTTGTCCGACTCGTTGGCGTAGGTGCTTACGATGTCCTTGCGGCTCTTCTCGATGACACGGTCTGTGGAGCATATTCCCATAGCCTTGAACAGCTTGCCGAGCACTCTGGCCACGGAGGTCTTGCCCGTGCCTGGATTTCCGGTCAGGATGATGTTCACGGGACGGATCGATGCCTTGCCTCCGAACTCCATCCGGCGCTGCTGGAAACGCATCTCCTCCGCAAGATCCCTCAGGGCTTTCTTGACGGACTCCATTCCGACGAAAGAGTCCAGCTCCTTCATCACGCTTTCCACCGAGATCTCCTTCGTGCCGTCCGGCCCGGCGATGTCCTCCCAGGTCAGGACTTTGCCCGAGCTGGCATATTCATCATCACTCAGACCCGCCGTTCTGGTGCAGAGCCGCTCGAAGCAGCGGTCGAATGCGTTGCGTACCTCGCGGGCGTTGCCGAAGGTGTCGGTGCGGCTCAGGTACATCCGCTCAAAATATTTCCCCACCTTGCCCGCTGCCTCGTCCGAAAGGGACAACCCCTTCTTTTTCACCATATTCAGGAATATCTCGGTGAGTTCCTTGCCATTGTAGTCCTTGAACTCTATTTTCTTCTTGAATCTGGAATCGAGTCCAGAGTTGGAGCGCAGGAACATCGTCATCTCCTTGGTGTAGCCGGCGATTATGCAGACGAAGTCTCCGGCCCTGTTCTCAAGGTACGGCAGCAGGGTGTCTATGGCCTCCTGGCCGACCTTGTCGTCGTCCCCTTGCTTGAGGGCGTAGGCCTCATCGATGAACAGGATTCCGCCCATAGCCTTGTTGATGACCTGTTCGGTCTTGAGGGCTGTGTCTCCAACGTATTGTGAGACAAGATCTTTGCGCATAACCTCGACCAGATGGCCGCTCGGGAGTACCTGAAGGCTGCCCAGGATGTCGGCGAACAGCCTTGCGATCGTGGTCTTTCCCGTGCCCGGATTGCCGGTGAAGACGAAATGGCTCTTCAACTGCACAGGCTTGCCGGGATTGTCCCTTTTCTGTCTCTTTATGTTGTCTATAATTGACTGGATTTCCTGTTTTACCTCTGTCAGACCGGTGAAGGCGTTGATCTTGGCCATAATCTGCTCCTCGGTGAGCTCCTCGAACGGTTCCCGCTGGATGTCGGCGGCCTCGATCTCGCTTCCTCCACGGCTGAACATATTGAACGCGCTTTCCTCGGCGATCTTTCCGGCCAGGATTCCGTTCTCTTTTGTACACCCGTCCCTGAACATCTTCTTGAAGACCAGACCGAGTTTCCTCTCGGCGTCGGAACTGATCGGTGTGCGGAACTTATCCTTGACCAGAGACACGCACAAAGTCTTGAGGTCGCTGTCCTTGAACGGAGAGATGCTGAAACGGAACTCGAAGAGTGACAATGCGTTGCTGTTCGCTCTGATGAACGTTCCAAAACCGTCCTCAAGACCGCACAGGATGACTACCGGCATATTCACGTCAATTTTCATTCTTGCGAAGAGCTTGTCCAGTTGTGTGGATCCGCCTTGGGCGCTCACAAGATTCTGGCAGTTGGTGACCACCAGCGCTCCGGTCTTGATTTTGGCAAGATTCTCGTCCAGCTTTGAATTGAACTCGTTCCAGTCGGCGGCATCCACGGTCTTCGGCCGGAGGTTATCCGTGATCTTGTTGTGGTAGAGGATTCCGGCCAGTTTCCCGGCAAGGTAGGTCTTGCCGGTGCCGGTTTCTCCGGTGATGATGCAGTCAAGTCCCGGACGTGTGTCGCTTCCTGTCCGCTTGCGGAACTCGGCCGTCTGCTCGCAGCGCTTGGTGAAACTTGCCAGTGGCTCCTTGACACACTCCTTGGCGATCATCCCGTCCGGCATTCCTGCGGTCGCTGAACTTGCCGAAGCGACCGCTCCTGCTGAGCCTCTCTCCGCTTTGGCTGCTTCGACAGGCTCAGCAACCGAAGCGAGCCTCTCCCCGCACCATTTGCAGTACGAAGCCTCATTTCTGTTCGTCTTCCCGCACTTCTGACACGTTTTCATTGACCTTTTCTGTTATTTTGTTGATGGTGTTTCCGATTTTCGGATGTTTTTCCGTAATGTTCTCAGTGTCGCCGATCCGAGGAATGAACGCGATAGGGAAGAGCAGCAGGAAAGCGGTTATCGCCCCCAGCACCAAATGCTTCAGCTTGTGCAGCAGGCTTTTCAGGTACTTGGACCGGTAGAACTTCTCGTTGGCGAACAACGATGAGACGAAGTTGTCCTCGCCAAGATCAAAAGCATAATGCAGTGGCTCCAGAATAGTCTGGTCCTCGCTCGGATTACACATCTTCCTCAGTTCGGAGGCACCCTCGTCACGGGAGAACATCTGCTTGGCGAACCACGCTATCGCCGCCACCACAGCCACGATTGTCACATAGATGATGTACCTGCCGAGGAACCATTTGCAGAGGAAATACACCGCGACAGTAAGGATGATGAATCTGAATATGTAGGTGAACAGATTCCTGTCGTAATTTCTGTTGTAGAAGAATATGTTCAGCAGCAGCGGGAACACGATTCCTCCTCCCCAGACCCAATAGACAGACTTGCCGACATTGTCCAAGACAGGATAGTCTAAGGCACCGATGACGAGCATAAGCAGCATCGCAAGGCACGGTATGAGCCAAAGGATCACGGCCGCGATCTTCTCCAACAGTCCCAGAAGCAGGACTGGCGGCCGGAACTGATGCCATCCGACCGCTGTCGTGGCCTCGTTGTAGCGCTTGAAATTCTCATCATCCTTGTCGTATTTTCCTATGAGTTTCAAGTATTTGACAGTGAACCTCTCGTAGGTCAGCCGCTTGCTCAGATCCCTCTTGGGATTCTCTTGCAGCTTGACGGCGAACCAAGCGTCCAGAGCGTAGAAGTCCAGCGCCTCCCGGATCTCATCGTCCTTGATCTTGTTCAGGTCGTCAAGATTGTAAACGGTCTCCCCAGAGGCCGGGAAATAGAAAAACGCCGGTTCGGAAAGTCCCTCCGCCGCCTTCATCATAGCGATGTCCTCGTTGTAAGGGCCTGATTTCCCGATGTTGTCCGCACTGTCGTAGTCCGTGCAGTAGGCGACCCATTTGTCCTGCGCGGCGAACCTGTCCCCCTTGCTGATGAAGAATTTGTGCAGGTAGGAATCCTTGTAGTCGCCTTGGAACGACTTGAGCAGCAGATCGGCCAGCGAGGCCGGGCACATCCCCGAATATGGATTGATGTCGGAGTACCAATCCTTGTACATCTTGTCCCTCTCGCTGTCGAAGACGCTGCGGTAAGCGCAGAAGGCGACATTGATGAGCAGCCCGATCGCCTCTCCGTCCATCGCGTAGTTAGGGTCTTTCGGGTCAGTGATCAGGCTGATGTCAGCCGCCGGATTGATGGTCTGGATGACCAGTCTGTACAGCATCTCGTAGTCCTTGATGCCTTTGCGTACCTGGATCAATCTGTCGGCATCCTTCTCGGAGAAGACCCTGACCATCTCGGCGAACCCGAGGGAGCAGAGGAACTGCTTGTCCTCATCCGCCACGACCCTATATTCAGAGCAGAATCTCACCACGTCCATAACGTTGTAGCAGTCCACCTCGGTGAACTTTTCCTCCTTGCCTGTCTTCTTGCCTTGCAGGGTGCGGAAATATTTCCGGTCATATATTCCCCAGACTATCACGCTCTTGGCGTAGCCGAAGCTGTCTTTCAGGGCGGCACAGGTCCTTGAATATATTCCGTCAGTCTCCTTTTTGCCGAGGCGGACATCGCTGTAGAGGTAAACAGGGTTGTTTCTGTCGCTCAGGCTTGAGCCAAAACCACCGTCGCCGTTGAGGAGCTTGTTGACATTCACGCAGACATTCCCGTTGCGGTTGTAGAACGGCAGCTGAGGATCAAGCGCGAGGGCGGCGGCATAGAGTCCCGCCAGCTGGTTCTTCGGGTAGATTCTCTCCACGATGTCGTTCAGCCTCACCTCCATCTCAGGCATCACCCGGCTGATCCAGCCGCTGATCTTGCCCTTGTAGAGGTAGGCCGTTCCGAGGGCTTGGTCCTCCATCATAAACTGGGCCAGCTCCTTGGCAGTGTGCGCTATCTTGTTCTTACCGGAATCGAAGACAATGCGCAGAATCTCAGCGTCTTCCACTACCGGAATATTCTCGCCCTCAAGGGTTCTGCGGATCTCGTCGTAACTCCATCTGTTCTCCGGCTTGCCTACCAGAAGCCCTCTGGTGATTGTCCGCAGTGGCTCCGGCATATCCTCCGGCACAGGCAGCTTGCCCTGGATCTTGAGTTTCACCAGTTCGGGTTCCTTCTTGCGGAACTCGCTGTCACCCATCCACATAGAGAGTACGGACATTCCGAGGGCGTAGTAGTCCGACGCGGCCGTCATTATCGCATAGGTGACATCTCCAATCCTGGTCGTGTTGGCGTAGAGTTCAGGTGCCGCATAGATCACGGTTCTGGATTGCGGAGTGTTGACACTTCCGTCTTCTCCGAGAATGTCGGCGATGCCGAAATCCGAAAGCACGACCAAGCCAGATGCCTTGTCAGTGTAGAGTATGTTTTCTGGTTTGACATCCTTGTGCAGCAGTCCGACCTTGTGCAGCTCGCTGAGGTTTCTGGCGATCATAGCGGTTATCTGGAGGATCTCCGCGGCGTTCTTCCTGAGGTCGTATGTCGCCACCGAGCCATCCTTGCACAGCGGCATCAGTACATAACCTCTGTCCTCGCCACCGACATTGACCGCCCCTGTCTCAAGAATATCCACGATCGCGGCCTTCCCTTTCAGCCGCTCCAGTCTTTTAAGAATATCCTTGCGTACGCCATTGCCCCGGCGGTACAGTTTCAAGGCGAAGTCCCCTTTCGGAGAGCTTACCACGTACACCTCGGCCTCGCCTCCGTTGCCGATCAGTCTGTCAACGCTGTAGCGAACGCCTCCGAGTGTGACCTCTTCTTTAGTCTGGATATTCGCTGCCTTGTCTGCTGTTCCGTCAGGGGTTGCCGTACCTGTTGTCCCGCAAGTGAAAGTGGCCTTCTGTGTGCCCTGCCTTGGGTTGTCCGAAGCCGATTCAGTCCTTTGTGTGCTGGTTTCCGTGAGGCCGGCGACCGCAGTGCCGTTATCCGCTATTGTGCTTGCCATAATATCTTCGCTGTAATCTATTCTGACCTATGCTATTATATGAAATCCAGTATCTTCTCTTCCTTATATTCGCAGACCCATTTCCCGCCGTGCCACGGTTCGCAGCACTCGCTCGGGCAATTGTGCCAGCATCCGCAGAAGTTGCAGACCCAGGCTTCTCTGGTCTTTGTCTGGATGATCTTCTCCACCGGCAACTTTCTGGCCGAGAAATAGTTCCGTTGCTCCTGCGGAGTGGATCCCGCTGGTGGAAGCATCTCGTTCAGAGCCTTGTCCAACTCAGCCTTGATCTTTGAATATTCAGCACGCAGCTCCGCCTTGCTCTTCGGTCTTTGTGCCTGTTGTTGTTTTCCGTCCAGTCGCTGGGTTTGCTTTCCGTCTGGTCCCTGAGCTTGTCGAAGGGCCGGTGCCTCGACTGGCTCAGCAACCGCCCCGGTCTGCCGAAGCGTAGTCTTCCCCAGCAACTCCTTGAGCCTGAGGATATCCTCCGGCAACTCAATCTCCTTTTTGACCTCCTCTTCCGGAGCGTCCTCCATCTCGATCCTCGCCAGCAACTCCGACGCCTGGACCGCCAGTTCCGCCGCCTTGACAAACTGCGGATCCTTCAACGCCCTCTCCAGTTCCTTCTTCGCCGCAAGCGTCAACGGCTCATTGCATTTCCGGCAGAATCCACCGGCGTTCCTGGTTCCGCATTTCGGGCAGACAATTCCGCTTCTGCTCATCCCGCACTCCGGACATTCATCCTCTCCGCGAGGAATGTCCGCCCCGCAGAACGTGCACCAATCCACAAGCGAATGCCCACAGGACGGACACCATTCCCAGCTTTTCTTCACCGGCTGCCCACAGTGTGGACATCCGATGTCATCGGAAGACGCGCGGATCTCATTCACTTGATTCAGGATGCTTTCCTTGTACAGTTCCTTTTGCTTGAGCTGGGATTCCATATTCGTAGATTCTTATGGTTCTATTGTTTCTTTCAGTCAAGAGGCATCGATAAGACAACTTCTTAGTTTTTTGGAAGTTCGATGACAAATTCCGAGATCACCGGATAGTGGTCGGAAATGTATTTGACACCGAATTTCTGCTCATCAATGACGTTGAAAGTCCGCGCCTCGGCGTTGCGGTAGAAGATGTGGTCAAGCCGTTGAGGTTTGGCTCCCTTGCGTCCGAAATCATTGAACGATGGGGTGTTGTCGGCCTTTTTCACTGTCTTCGCGGATTCCTTCAGGTATGTTGCCAAAGGTTTGAGGGCTTTGTCTTCGCCGGAAGTGTTGAGGTCACCAGTCATAAACACGACCGCATTGTCCCCGGCGATCTCCTTGATCTTTTCCACCATCAGGGCAGCGCTCTCCTGCCGCGCCTTCACCCCCGTGTTGTCAAAATGCGTGTTGAAAAGGAATATTATCTGTCCGGATTTCCTGAAACGGAGCTTGACCCAGTTGGTCGTCCTTACATATTCAGCGTCCCAACCTTTTTTTTCGGGAGTTTGGTCCTCGTTGAGCCAGAATGTGCCGTAGTCCAGCAGCTCGAACCTGTCGGCAAGGAAGAAGATCGGGTTGAAGCCGAACTCGGAATCCTGGTTGACGGTTCCGGGTTTTCCGTTGCCGTCGATCATAATGTACTTCTTCAACTCGTTCATCAAGAAGGACTTCTGTCCTGGTGCCGCCTCTTGGAGACCGATAATGTCTGGAAGATATTTCCTGATCGCCTTGACGCATCCGGCCTTCCTGCTCTCCCAATTGTACTTTCCGGTGTCCGCCGGGAACTGGATCCGGATGTTGAACGACATCACGCTGGCTTTCTCACTCTTGGCCTCCGCCTTGATTCCGGACAGCGCCAAAACAGTGATGACAGCGGTCACTAACAATAATATTCTTCTCATAAACCAAAAACTTCTTTTTCAAGCGTTAAAAAATATGCCGCCGCGATGGCGTGAATATTTTTGTGTCGCTTAGCGGGTGATTCTTGCCACCCAGCCTCCGCCAGGAGCAAGATGGATTTTCACGATCCCGTCCGCCGGGATCTTCGCGGAAGTTTTCTTATAGTCTCTGGCTGCCCTGTCGGCGTTGATTCCGTCCTGGAAGACGGTCATATTCCCGTCTCCGATGAAGTTCAGGTCAAGGGTAAGGTCGCGCGCATCCCAATTCGTCAGCGCCCCGATGTACCAGATGTCTCCGCTGCGGCGGGCCACGGCGACATATTCACCGATCTCTCCGCAAATCGGAACTGTCTCATCCCAGACGGTAGGGAAGCCTGCGATGAACTCCGTGCACTCCGGTTCGGCCATATAGTTGGACGGCGAGTCGCAGAGCATTGTCAGCGGCGCCTCGAAGACGGCATATTCCGCGAGCTGACGGCAGCGGGTACCCTGGCTCATCGCCTCGGATCCGATAGGGTGGTAGTTCTTCCTTATTGCGTTGCGCATCGCCCCTTGGGTGTAATCCATCGGGCCGGCCACCATCCTGACGAAAGGAATCGTCACATCGTAGGTGACCTCGTCGTAGCCTTCCGGACTCCATTTCAACTGCTCCAGTCCGGCGACTCCCTCGAAATTAAGTACATTCGGGTAAGTCCTTTGGATTCCCGCCGGCTTGTAAACCCCGTGGAAATCAATCAGCAGATGGTTCTCGGCGGCGATCCTCGCCATCCTTTCGCAGAACTTCACGGCCTGCTGGTCGTCCCTGTTGATGAAATCGATCTTGAATCCCTTGAAGCCCATCTTGGCGTAGTGGCTCATCGCCTTCTCCGGGTTCTTCACGATGCTGTTGTAGCTGGCCCAGAGGATGATGCCGACATTCTTGCCGTTGGCGTAGGAGACGAGTTCCTCAAGATTGATGTCCGGGTTGATCAAGAACAGGTTCGCCTTCGCTCTCTGCGCCCAACCCTCGTCCATAATGATGTACTCGATGCCGTGCGCGGCAGCGAAGTCGATGTAGTACTTGTAGGTCTCCGTGTTGATTCCAGCCCGGAAATCGACTCCGTAAAGATTCCAGTCGTTCCACCAGTCCCAGGCCACCTTCCCAGGTTTTACCCAGCTCCAGTCAGTGTTCTCGTCCGCCGGAGTGGCAAGCTGCCAGACCAGATCCATCTCCATCAGCGACTTGGCATCCTGAGCGATCCCGATGACCTTCCACGGGAACTTCTGCCCGGCCTCGACCTTGGCGATGTAGTCGGCGTAGTCCATATCCTGATAGACGTACACTCCGTTCGGGCGAAGTCCGATAGGATAAGGCGCGCGCACGCTCTTCAACCCTTTGCTGCCCTGCCCGTTGAGGAACATTCCAGGATAGCAGGACAAATCTGACTCGGTGATGACGATCTTCACCCCGTCAGCCGCGTCCACCGTCATCGGAAGGAACGCCAGCTTCGCGGGATTCATCCGGGACAAATGAATATGCTCGTAGGTGTTCTCGAACGAGTTGACGAACTGCTGCTTGAATGTCTTTCCGTCGTCGCTCTTGACGTAAGGCACCCACGCCGTCCAGTCCTCGGCGAAGTTGAATTCCGTAAGCTCGTCAGTCACAGTGAACTCCCCGGACTTCACCGTCGATATGAACCTGTAGGCCACCCCGTTGTCGAACGCCCTGAACTCCACATTGTACCCCTTGAACTCCAGCGTCAGGAAATTGTAAACGTCATCCACGGTCGCCTTCTTGTAGTTCATCGCCGGAATACCCTTCACATCGTGGCTCCCTTTCCTGCTCCTGCGAACCTTGTCCGCTCCGCCAAATACCGTCCCGTCCTCAAATGTCATCGAGATCTCAGATGGTGTCAGGAGCGCAACCCCATCGCGGCTTATTGAATATCTCAGTCCGTCCCCAGTAGAGATTTCCGCCACGATCTTCCCGTCCGGAGAAGAAAGCGACCAATTATTCCGCGCCCCGAAGGCCACCAAAGGCAAGCCGATGAGCATCGCCGCCGTCAAAAGAAGTTGTTTCAGTGTCATATTACCCATAGTAATGAAGCTGATTTCAATAAAAATCAAAAATAGTCATTTTCCCGAATTTTACCAAAACGGGACAGGTTTGAATATGTGAGCATACCTCCCGGGGAACGTTTCCGCCCCGAAATGTCACCGAAAAGCGCCTCTTGACCCTCTTCGGCAATGAAATCGCTCAAAAATGTCGCCCGAGAGACTTTGTTGATCATGACGGTGGCATTATATGCGGAAAATGCCACCGTTGTATGTGTTTTTGCCCCTGACAAGAGCGATATTGCCTGTTTATGCTCCTCTGATCGTGCTCATAGCCGATAAACACGGTTATGTATTGCCCGGAACTGTCTATCGTAGGAATATTTTTACATTATACCTTTGCGATAACCGCCTGAAATCAGCACTTGTCGCAAGGCAATAAAATTTATTCTTGTGCGGTAACTCGATTTTTTTTACCTTTGTCGCAAAGCGATAATGAATATGGCAAATGAGATCATAGGAAGGGAAGAGGAGATCAAACTGCTCGAAGAATGCTATCAATCAGGTAAGGCTGAATTGGTTGCGGTGTATGGCAGAAGACGGGTCGGGAAAACCTATCTGGTAAAAAACCTGTTTCAGGATAGGTTTGACTTCTTTGTCACGGGGCAATACGAGGGGAAACTTCGGGACGAACTGTATTTGTGGAACAGGAAACTCGTGGAGTGCTCCGGAAACTTCTACCCTATGCCGCGCGATTGGAATGAGGCGTTTGAGCAGTTGAAGCACTATCTCGGCACGATCGCGAAAAAGAGAGTCGTGATATTCATAGATGAGATGCCGTGGCTGGACACTCCTAAGTCGAAGTTTGTCAGTGCTTTTGAATATTTCTGGAATGATTGGGCCTCTTCGCGGAGCGAACTTATGGTGATCATCTGCGGTTCGGCCACAACGTGGATGAATGACAATGTCATCGCTCAGAAAGGCGGGTTGCACAATCGGGTCACACGGAAGATAAAGTTGTCTCAGTTCAATCTTCACGAGACTTCTCTTTTCCTGGCCAGGAAAGGCATCAAATGGACAAACCACCAGATCGCGGAGTGCTATATGGTTCTTGGCGGCACCCCGTACTATCTCGATCTGCTCCGCAAAGGCTATAGTCTGCCTCAGAATGTCGATTTCCTGTTCTTTCGGAACAACGCCGAGCTTGACGGTGAATATGATGTTTTGCTGAAATCCTTGTTCAAGGACTCGCAGACCTACAGGCGTGTGATTGAGCTTCTTGCCAAGCGCTCCAAAGGCATGACCAGAAAGGAGATGTGCGAAGAACTGAAGTTTTCCGATGGCGGAGCGTTCACTACCATTCTTGAAAACTTGAGGAATTGCGATTTCATACGGTCATATTCAGCGTTCGGGAAGAAGGACAGGGACACGATGTATCAGCTTGGGGATATGTTCATTCTGTTCTATCTCAAGTTCGTCAAGAATGGTGGCGGAAAGGACGAGGCCTTCTGGTCGAACTCTATTGACGATCCGGCGAGACGGGCTTGGTCAGGATATGCTTTTGAACAGCTCTGCCTCAGTCATATTCCTCAAATCAAGGAAGCCTTGGGCATCCGTGGCATCCTTAGCAATGTCTGCTCCTGGTACAAGAAAGGGGACAGTGAAAAGGGAATAAAAGGGCATCAGATCGACATCCTTATAGAACGCCGGGACCAGGTGATAAATGTCTGCGAGGCAAAATTTTCCAACAGGCCCTACGTCGTGACCGGAAAATATCTTCAGGAGATGTTTGAACGGATGGAGGATTTCCGCGACACGGTGAAAACCAACGCCGCCTTGCATCTCACGATGATCGCGTCAGACGGACTTGCGACCAATGAATATTCAAGTGAAGTCCAGAGTGTTGTGACGCTTGATGATTTATTTAAGAATTGATGTTTCTTGTGTTTTGTGCACTTTGGAATGATGATAATTGAAGTTTTGTGCACTTTAGTAATGTTGAAAAAATAAGTAAGCGTTAAAATTGCATCAATCGATAAAATTGAATACATAGAATCACCCTGAACATTATATAACGGCTCTGTTGTTTTGATTTTTTTGAGCCTTGTGCAAACCCTGTGCAAACCGCAGGCACGCAGGAATGGCTCTGGTAATGCTGGGAGGCCATAGTGTGTGGCTGACCCCCATATCCCGAGGGAGGGTCAGCCACAGTGAT
>OLGM01000333.1_pt1 | contig 32235 bp, 26 predicted proteins | sample 1606001 | NCBI WGS metagenome assembly OLGM01 (sample SAMN03283294) | human gut metagenome | biome: human-associated habitat; material: feces | host: Homo sapiens | place: Peru | collected 2012
CTAATGTTCCACATTTACTTACATTAAAGTTTAATTTTTCTACTTTCGTTGGATATGCATACTTTTCTCTTCCTATTAAAAATATACCTATTACCACACACAAAAAAACTGCGACACACACACCTATTTTTCTCATCGTTAATATCTCCTCTATTTTCTCTAATATTAGTATATATTACCCCCCCGATTGTCAATTTCTTTTGTTGAAAATTACTACTTCGAAAATGTAAAATATTTATTTAACTTCCCGCTTTTTTTATTTCGGGATTTTACTTTCAGAATTTCTTGGGGGATATAGTATGCATTAACAAAATAAAATATATAAAAAAAAAATATGCAAATTAAATTGCATAACTTTTTTATATCTTCATTACTTTTTAAATCAATATATTCATATTCTAGATTTTTATAAATTTCATCAATAGTAATTGTCTTTTTAAATATAACTATTCCATTATTACACCTAATTATTTATTTTATAATTATTCGCATTAAGTTTTTATTTTATTTATTTTTATGTTTAGTAACTAACTCTTTTATCTTTCTAAAATGATGATTTATTCCTGATTTAGTTATATTTATATCTGTTTCTAAAGATATAATTTCTGCAAGTTCATTCATGGTTGTTTCTGGATATTTAAGTCTATAAGACATTATTAATTTAGTTTTATCATCTAATAAAGACTCTAAATCATTTTCTTTTAAATAATTTATATTTTCTATTTGTTCATTACAAGTTTTCATAGATTTTTCTACATTTGCTTGTTCACAGTTATTAAGTCTATTAACCATGTTTTTATGATCCCTGTAGATTCTTATATCTTCAAAATAGAATAATGCATTTATTGCTCCTATTAACTTAATAAAGTCACTTATTTCTTCTGCTTGTTTTAAGTAAACCATATAACCTTTTTCTCTTTTTAATATTTTACTTGAGAATCTAAAATGTTTAAGTAATTTATCAACTGTTTTTGCATATCCTTCATTATCTATTAAGAATTCAAGATGATATTTACTCTTAGCTGGATCATTAATTGAACCTGTTGCTAAAAATGCTCCTTTTAAGAAAGATACTTGTTCTTCATCTGAAAAAGTAAGGATATTTTTATAAATATTATCAACATCTAACATTATAGTACTAACTTTTTCAGTTACTTGAAGTAAATATATTTTTTTTACTAAAAATTTTTTTTGAGTTCTTATAGTTAATTTTATATTAACTCCATATATTCTTTTAAGAAGATTAAACATTCTTCTTGCTACACTTGAATTTTCTGTTTTTATTAATATAGATTTATCTATTGAATCATTATATTTTAAGAATGAACATAGTTCACTTAAAGATTCTAATTTATTAGTTTCTATTTTAGATATTTCATCTTTTATTTGAGTTGTAAATGATGCCATGTTAACCTCCTCAATGTAATATTATTATATCAAATTTATTATATAAAAAAATGATAATTTTTAAATTACCATTTTTAGAATAATTCTTTTAATTCTTTTTTAATATCATTAACTACTTTTATTAAATCAGGATTATATTTTTTACTTTCAGTAACTAATATATTTTTTATAGCCACATTAAACGATTTAGATAAAGCATATTGATAAATTCTCACAGCAATATTTGTTATTTGAGCTTCTATCGGAATAGATTCTCCACTTATAGAATTTGGATAACCAGTACCATTAAAGTTCTCAAAACTATATTTAATTATATTATTAGCAACTAAAAGTGTACCTTCGTCTTTAATATAATTTTTTAATAATATTTCACCATATTCTATTTCTTCCTTTATAGCATCACTTGTAATAACCGAATCTTTAGATAAAGCAATTGAACCAACATTATAAAGTGCACATGTATTTACAATTTTATCAATGTATTTAGCTTCTAAATTGTATTTAGGATAGTTATTTGCAAGTGTTATAGAAATAAGTCTAACTATTTTCTTTAAAGTATTTGATTCTTTAGAAGTTTCAATATTATTAATTATTTTATTTATTATTATTTCTAATGATTTATTATCATTTGCAGTTTTTAATTCTTCATTTTGAACATCAACTATATTTTGTAAGTTATTACTTGATTGATATAGTTTAATAATTTTACCAAATCTTCTTCTTATATTTTCTGTATTAAATGGTTTTTCTAACATATCAACAATTTCATATTGATATACTCTTTTTCTAGTTTCTCTTGATTCATCTCCACTTATAATAGCAACAGGGATTCTTGAAAATAAATCATTTGAACGCATAAAGTTAAGAACTTCAAATCCATCTGATTCTGGCATTATTAAATCTAAAAGCATACCTACAATGTTTTCTTTAGAGCCATTTAAATTGCTTGATAAAACATTTTCAGTAATTATATTTATTGCTTCTTCTCCATTTTTTGCAACTAATATTTCATATTCATTTGAAAATATTCTTTTTAAAGAGTTTCTTATAATTGATGAATCATCTACAATTAAAATAGATGGTTTTTTATAACTACTAGAAAGTGCCATTTTATTAAGTATAGCTTTATTTAATTCAGGATGTTCTTCAGTAACTTTATTAAATACTGAATTGATGTATTGTCTTGTTTCTTGATTACTATTTGAGTTTTCAAGTGCATGATTAATTAAATAAATGGCATCACTTATACTTTTATTTTCTTTATCAAGTTTTTTCTTATAGTCAACTACTTCAGTTTCTAGTTTATCATTTTCACTTTCTATATCTGTTAAACGATTACTAATATCTTCACTCATCATGAAAATCATTTTCTTATTTTCAAATGGTAAATAATTAATGATATTTACAAACCATTTATATTCTCCAGTTTCACAAAGTTTACGATATTTTACTTTAGTTTCACTGTTACCTCTTTCTCTTTCATTTTCAAGTTTATTAATAGATAATGCATCAAAGTAAGCATTTAAATCACTTGCTGCTACGAATCTTTTAGCCATTTCAATAAAGCTCATATATGAAAGAGTTTCTTTAATTACTAAACTATTACTAACAGTAAATTCAAATTTATATACTTTATCTCCAGGTATATCAATTGCATATATATTTGAGTAATTTGCGTTGATAATTCTAGATACTTGTTCAATTAATCCCATTTCATTCATTTTAATCCCTATCCTTACTATTAGTAATTATATCATGTTAAACGTTAGTTGTAAATTAGAGAAATTTTGACAAAAAAAAGAAAACTTAATAAGTTTTCTATCTAACTAAAGTTAATTTTACAGAGTTTAAATCTGATGTTGAATTCTTATTTTCTGAAGTATCCGAAAATAAGAATTCATCTTCTAAATAAGGTATAAATTTTAAATTATCTGCCATAAATGTTAAATCTTCTCCATGAATCTTAAGTAATTTAATAATATCTTCTATCATCTCTTCTGAATCATTATTCTTTTTACCTAGTATAGTTAAGATTTCACTTACTTGTGGTTTTTTTTGATTTCTTTCACAATCTTCTATATAAAGATTAATACTTTCCATTATCGATCTTATATATTCATAAACACTTGGAGAAGAAAATCCCATAACTTGCATACGATAACTCATAATATAAAATGTTCTTATTTCTTCATTAATAAATTTTATATACGATATTAATAAATCATATATAGGTTTTATTTTTCTTTTTATAATGTTACCATCTTCTTTTTCTTTAAAGATAGTAAATGATTCACTTGGTTTTATAGATTTATATTTATCTGCTAGAGAAAAAAGGTCATTTAAACTATAATTTTCAAAAGGATAATCTAAAAAATTATTAAGTTGAGATGTCTCATTACAACTAGAAATTTTCTCATAATATGTATTTGCAAATAATGTTTCAAATGTTGAATCTATTTTTTCAACTCCAATAGTCTTATAATTATTATCTAAAAAAATGTATAATCCCTCAACTGGTGTTCTAACTAAAATAACATTATTAAATGCTTCAGCATCTACATTATAAAGTCCATATTTATCACATTCTTTTTTAAATTCTTCACTAGTTAATATTTCTTCCCTTTTTTTCATAATACACTTCCTTTGTTGATTACATATTGTATTACAAAATAAGAAAATATGCAAATCTTTTACAGATCATTTTTATCCATTAAGTCAACTAGATTTTATGATGAAAAAACAGTGAATTTATTAATCTAATTTTATAAACAAAATAAATAAGCACAAATATTTTTAATCTTATCTTTAATCCTTATTATCTTCCTTTTATTATTATTGTTATCTAAAACTATAATATAAAAGAAAATCACCTAACTCAGCAATGATTTAGGTGAACACCATTTTTAAGGCAACACTCAACATGCTAATATTAAATGTCCCTTTTTTATTGTATGCAAGTTTCCTTGACATATTCATAATATCATAAATAAGGTATTTTATTTGTTACAACACTTTATTTTTTCATTAATAATACTAATATTTAATTATTCATTTTGGTTATCTAAACTTTTAACCAATTTTTTTACTTCTTCAGTTCCAATTGGTGTTATAGTTGTTTTTACTTCAGGATCTTCATCCCAATAATAAATTCCATCTATTTCATGACTTTCTTTTAATTCTAAAGTTGATAAGTCTATTGCTAATGATTTCTTATAATCTCCATAAGATATATTTATTATATCTTCATAACCTTGAATTAATAATTTATAATTTGCATAAGCTAAATATCCATTTGAAGAAGAACTAATTTTTAAGTTTGGATCTTGTTGATATAAGATTGCTACTCTTTTTGAAAGAACATTATAAAGTTCGATTAATTCTTTTCTTATTGATTTAACCCCGATAATATTAGCCAAATCCATTTCAAATAAATATTTTTCCATGTCTTTGCATTGCTTTGGCCATGCATGTTTTTGAATTTGCATATCTATATAACTATTCCAAATATTAGTTATAATCTCAGCCGCGATACACTTTCCTATAAATAGTTTTTGTTCATCTACTTCAATTGATTCATCAATTTTTCTTTTTGGAAAATTAGTTAACCATTCTTTAATAATACTTCTTATTTTAAAAGTTTGGCCTTTATAATCATCATATTCTCTCATTCCTTCATCCATAAAATATGTATTAATAACACTTCTATCATAATCACTTAATCTATAATTTGCTTTAATTAAATAATCACTATGTTCATCACTATAACCCATATCCATATGTGGTTGTATTATTTTTTCTTGTTTTATCCATAAAGTTGTTGACCAGTCACTATCTGCTTTACGTTCAAAAAATCTTTCAAATAGTTTTTCTGTATCATATAATGTATCTTCAACTGACATTTGTTTTTCAAAAAAATGTAAAAAAATCATAAATTCTGATGCTAAAAAACTTGGTTCATAACCATTTTTGACCTTACACATCATAAACTCTACTATTAAATCATCTACTGTTAACTTATGTTCTAAATTTACCATAAAACCCTCCATAAATATAAAAATACTATTTTATATCACATTTTAATTAAAAATAAATAATCAGTCATATCGTATTAACTAATTACTTATTTTTCATAAATTATAAATTTTTAGTTTGAGAAAATTGATTAGCTATAATACCATTTTGAGGCATAATCATATGAAAACCATTTGGAGTTGTTAGCATTCCTCTTCCATTGGAACCTTCAATGTTATAAATCGCATTATCCCATTCATTATTAGCGTTCATTGCCTTTAGTTCTTCTAATGGAGTAAATTCACCAAAAAAATACATTTCATCATCTTCACTAAGTACTTTCTTTTTAGTTTTACCAAATTCTTCATATTCGACATAATCAATAAATTTGAAAGCAGCCATTCCATTTTGATAAGTAATTAAACTAGGATCTTTGCTTTCTACTTTTGATATACCTTCATCCAAACCTATAAAATGATTGTCCCAATATATTTTTACTCCTGTATAAAATCTTGGATAACTCATTATTTCACCCTCCTTTTTAATAAATATATTTAATTATTGTGTAAAAAAGGTAAGTTCTCTACTAAACACATTAATTAAATAATTGAGATTTATTATAGCATAAACTTTAGTATATTAAAACCTAAACTTCTATAGTCTAAATTTTAAATTATTTGGTTTCGATCAAAGCTTTATTGTTTTCATTTATTGTTTCTTGTAATAATTCTAATTCTTGGATGCCATTGTTGTTTTTTTAGTATTTCTATTTGATTTCTTGCGGAATCGTTTAAATTAATTAGTCTTTCACTTTGTGATACACCTAATTTTATAAATTCTGCATTTGTATTTTCAAGATTATTTAATATTACTAAGTATAATAAATCTGTGTAGTCTCTCATATTACCGGTTTTAGCAAGTTCTGGATTGTTTTCTCTCCACTCTTTAGCTGTCATATCAAATAATGCAACGTTTAATACATCTGATTCTTCAGCATATACAAATCTTTTTTGTTCTTTTGTTAGTGTAGGAACTATATAATTTTTAACTGCATCTGTATGAACTATATAGTTTACTTTTGCTAAGACTCTATTAGCATGCCATTCTAATTTTTGTTGATATGCTTCATTACTTTTTAATCTTTCAAATTCTTTTATTAAATATAATTTGAATTCTGGACTTAACCAACTAGCAAATTCAAATGCTATATCAGGATGTGCAAATGTTCCACCTTCATATCTTCCAGATTTTGAAACAATTCCAATTGCATTAGTTTCTTTAATCCATTTTTGTGGGGACATTTTAAATTTATTACTACCTGCTTCATTTTTAAAGGTGGCGAATTCGCCCCTTTAAAATTTTCATTATTTATACTTTCCCACAATCCTAAATAAGAAATAACTCCTTTATTTCTCATCCAATCTCTAATTGGAAATCTTGGTTCTTCGGCATCAGCATATCTTGCCATATCAGTTAATGATATATAATATATATTCTTCTTTCTAAATATTCATTTTCTTAAATCAATTTTATCATAAAACTTGATCAATAATTTTTATAATTATTAAAAAACGAACTAAATAAATTAGTTCAAGTTATTATCATTCTGGTGCCCTAATGGAAGAAGTAGAACAACTTCTAGGGCAACAGAAATAGTTAGTAATAACTATTAACTAACTATATTATAACATTAAATTCATTATTTCATATATATTTTTAGTATTTTAATTAGTATCTAGTCAATACTTTGCGTAAAACCTTTTCTTTTGAATTAACTTTAATTGCAGACAGATAATATCCATCTGTGCTTTCTGAACAAAAATTTACATCTCTATAACTAATAGAATTTAAAAGATTATATAAATCTCTTATTTTTTCTATGTTCTGTTTTCTATCTTTATCTTCTAATGAACCATATGTACCTATGAATAATGATTTATTTGAATCTACTAAATTTAAAAATGGTTTTAATTCTTCTTTCGTAAATGGCACTTGAGTCATAAGTGTATTAATTTCATCACTGTTAAACCACCAATGACAATTTGGGCTTAATAAACAATCTATTTTGCTATCATATTTTATAAAAGTTTCTCCATCTGTTTCACTTAATTCACCTTTATGGACTTCAATTCCACGTAAAGTAATAGTTTCTGCATATGGAGAAACAACTATAGCCTTGTGTGGTGTATATAAATTCATTGAAATAGCAGCAGTATCATACTTTCCTTTACCAAACTCAGCAATTACTGATGGCTCTATTTCGTCATAATTTTTCATATAATCAAATAATTGGACATAACGTTTTGATGCTTTTTCTTTTTCATATACCCATCTTGCAAATAAATCTTGATATCTTTCAAAATTATTAAAGGTATCATTTATTCCATACGCTTTTGAAAATTCTAAAAACATTTTAAATAAATATTCTGTTTTCATCAATATTCCCCCCCTTTTGTTAGTACACTATTATATACAATTTCTATAAAAAGTCAAATTTCATAAAAAAATGATGGGTACCCCAGGCGAGATGAATGCTCACATACAAAGTATGCTTACTGGCATTGCCAACACATCGTTATTCCTTCACAAGTATCCCATCTACATATATATTATAACACATAATTATTAATTATTCACAACTTTTTCATTTCTTGAATTCTTCGATATAAACTTGACTAATATATTCAATTGTTATATCACTATATTTATAAATTTTGGTTTTAGAATAAGGAAACTGATAACAATAATCTTGATTATTCTTTATTCCCTTTCTTTTGCATATATCTTGAAATTTATTTGATGTAAATTTATGATTTGGACCTAGAGATAGCTCCAATGTTTCTTTTATCTTTTTAATTACTTCTGTAGCAGTATAAGGATGAGTTTTATCAATATCTTTTGGAACATTAATTACTGTAGCTTTTTCTCCACCATCTTTAACAACTGTGTATTTAATATCCGCTTCTGATTCTTTTTTAGTAGATACTAATCTTAATGTTTGAGTTAAATTTTCATCTGAATCTAATTCTTTTTTTATTTTTTTTAGCATTAGCAAATTACTAGGATTTAATATTAAAGATGAAACATCTTTATCATCTCCAGGATTAACTAACGCAATATATGGTGTTACTTTTTCATTTAAATTATATTCTGGAAATTGTTTTTTGAAAAATTTATTATAGTTTGTTAAACATCTTTGAAAAGCAGGAGATAATATAAAATCATATTCTGGTAATATTAGATGTGTTGCTTTATTTCTAATATTTCTAACAAAAGAAATATTGTTCTTTGTTTTATCTGTTGTACTTGTAAAAACTTTCTCTACACATTCATCTAGTCCAATTGTTCTATTAGTACCATCTTTATAATTTATTACATTGATATCTTTTGCTTTATTAATAAGATATGCTTTTAATAATAATTCCCAAGCATTACAGATAAAAAAACAAAATCCTTCAGTTCTATAATTAATAGTAGGTTTATTTATTATCTCAATTGACATTAAATATGCTTCTTCTGATTTATTTAGTAGTGCATTAATATATTTATTTAATTCTTCTGTTTTGATAACTATCATCTCCTTTTAATTTATTATTATAACACAATTTATTTAAAATTGAATTACTAAATGTAACTCTACACGCTAATTGATATGTCAATTTGCAAGTGTGTTTCTAAATTATCAGAAATTTAGTATAAACAAAGAATACGGCTAATCAAAATAGTCGTATTCTTTTTCTAATGTTTCTTCTTTTATAAAATCATTTACTTCTATCTCTTTATCAGTATCTTTAGAAATATCTATTAGATCATAATAATTATAAAAATCTTTTTCATAACATTCTTTTAAAATATTTATAGTTTTATTCTTATCACTTTCATTTTTAGAAAGTAGTATTCTTCTAAAAAATTCTTTTAACATTTCTAATATCTGCTTAATAAAGCCAATTAAGTTATTATTATTTTGGTCTAACTTTTCACATTCTTCTTCTAAATTATCTATTACTTTTTGTGAATGATTATATTCTTTTTCTAATTCTTTATAATTAAAAATATAGTCATCTAAATCATTAAAAAAGTTTTGATATATTACTTGATTTTGAATTTCTTTTGTATATAAATCTAAATATTTTAGTAAGATGTGATATGATTCACCATTAAGAATAATTGAATCTGAAAAAGCTTTCTTTTTAGAAAATTTTAACATATTAATAATTTTTAAATATTCATTTTCAATATTCTTTTTACTTTTATTAGCAAGTCTCTCATATTGTCTTGTTATACCTTTTAATTGTCCTAATGAAAGATTTTTAATTTTAGTTCCTTTTTTTCCGCGTTCCAATTTGAAACCTAGATTATTTAATCTAAAACAATATTTATCTTGTAATATACTTAAATAATTTTGGTCTTTGATATAATCTCTTTTAGAAATAGAATATCTTTCTTTGTTAACTCTTTTATCAAACTTTTTAACTAGAGGAACTACTACACAATGAATGTGTGGAGTTCTTTCATCTAAGTGTAATACTGATTGTATTACTTGCTCTTTTGTATAACCTAAATCTTTATAAACAAACTCCATACATCCATTAGCCCATCTTAATATTTCTTCTTTTGACATATCCTTAAAGAATTCTGGTCCACTTGTAAATATCATTTCATCTGCTACACAACTTTTAGAATCATCTATCATCTGATCAAAAGTTTTATATCTATCTTGTCTAATAGTTCTCATCTTTTCTTCGTGTTCTTTTCGATATTCTTTAGTTATTTCATAAAATTTTTCTCTATACTTCTTATCACACTTAACTAATTGTATATTGTTTTTACTATCTTCTTTTCTTATATCAGGATTAGATTTATAAGATTCTTTTTCTCGTTTATTATGACTACCAATATGTGATAAATCGTTTAATGTGTTAATACTTTGACATCTAAATATTGCATAACTCATTTGGTTTCTCTTTTCTATTTAAGCGAGAATATAATGCACTTTCTAAATCTAAAGCAATAACGCCTAATCTTAAAGTTTTATTATTATAATTTTTAGTATCTGATAAAACTATTAATCTTAATATTTGTTCATAATCTCCATTAGATTCAAAACTAATATCTTCTAATTTACTATCTGCTTCAGTTTCATAATAATTTAGTTTTAAACTATTTTTTGAAACAACTTCTTGTAATTTATTAAAATATTCTTTTGCTTCTAAACTAGTTTTACCCTCGTGATTCATTGGTATTTTAAAACCTTTTTCATCACTAAATATATTAAAATTATAAGGTACACCATAATTGTTATGGTAATTTACTAAATCAGTTAGAAAACTTTTTCTATACTCAATATTTAATAATTCTATTTTATCTCCAACTTTATTAACTTCAATATTATCAATATAAGTACCAATTATTCTTTTCATTTCTTCTCTTGAAGCATTAGTTAAATTTAGAATATTAGTTAAAAACATATCAGGATTAACAAAGGTATCAATAGTTTCTGTATCTTCTAAAATTAATAAGTCATTAGTAGTAAAGTTAAAGTTTTCACATTGTTTTATTTCTTTAATCTTTTTATTAATATTATCAATTTTATATCTAATACTTTTTAATTCGTTATCAAACTCATTCATTTTAACAACACCATTTAGATATGCACATTTAATTCTTTCTTCTTGTTTTTCTAATTCTTTTAATTCATTTTTATAATCTTTAGTATTATCTTCTTGCTTGTGTTTTATAAATGGTGTGTAATATTTATTGATTAAATTATCTTTTCTTATTAGGTCATATAATTGAAGTAGTAATCCATCTCTTATAGTATCTTCTTTGTAGTTAGTTCTACATTTTTCGCATTTATAGTAATAATATTTCTTACCACTTTTTCTTTTAGTAGTAGCTTTACCACCTAAAAAATTACCACATACTGAACATTTTAATTTATTAGTGAATAGATAAGTTGCAGTTCTTTCGTAGTGTCTTGCATTTCTCTTAGTTTGATACTGACAAGCATTCCATTTTTCTTTTGATACTATTGGTTCTACAACATCTTCATAATACTGAGGATGTTTAGTTCTTTTTCCGTGAACAAAATCTCCTTTATAAAGTTCATTAGTCATAATCTTTTGAATAGTAGAATCTAACCAGTTATTTCTACCTAATATTTTTTCTTTATTATAAATATTAGCAATACCTTGATAACTTTTTTCTTCTAAATATAAATCATACATTCTAATAACAATATCTTTTGTTAATTCATCTGGTACTAATTTTTTATCAATTCTTTTAAATCCTATTGGAGTTCTATTTGGAATGTGTCCTGCTTTGATAGCACCAACCATACCAAACTTTGTTCTTTCTGAACATCTCTCAATTTCATTTTGACTAAATGCAGTTGTTAGTCTTATATACATTCTTCCATTAGAGGTTAATGTATTAGAATCATCATCTTTACAATCTAAATCACAACCATATATATCTAACAATTTCATTAGTTTTTCTACATCAAAAACACTTCTAGTTAATCTATCTAACTTTAAAGCTACTATGACATTAACTGTACCGTTTTTAATATCATTAATCATTTGTTGATATGCTGGTCTTTTATCGTCTTTAGCGCTTATTCCTTCATCAGCATATATTTTGTGAATTTCATATCCTTTAGATTTACAAAATTCAATTAGTTTTTCTTTTTGTTCAGGTAAACTAAAACCTTCTCTTGCTTGATCGAGTGTACTAACTCTAATATAAATATCTGCAATTTTCTTTTCATCGTTCATAATTTCATCTCTCTTTCTATTATTTTTTTGAAAGAGATTAAAAGCACAAAAAGTCCATACTTTTAACCTCAAGTATTTCACTTCCTTTTTGTACGCCTAGTTTAAAAACATTTAATTGTTTTTAATATGAACTTCCATATCTTTTAATTTAATACATTTAGAATAATCATTTACAAAAATTTTATCACTTCCATTAAATATCAAATAATTATTCTCTTTGATTGTTATAATATGTGGACTTACATAAGCAATATTACTTCCTTTAATATTGATAATACTTCCTTGTTTAATAGTATATTTACAGCAAGCAAATCTACATATCATATCAATTCTTTTTAAAACTTCCTTTTCAACTTCTAATATTTTTACTTCCTTCATAAAACTCCTCACTTTCCTTATAATAACAAAAAAACTAGACGGTACTTCTAGTTAATATTTATTACTACTCGAAAAGTTCGAGTTTCCTATTAATCTGGTGTCCCAGATGAGAATCGAACTCATATCTAAGCTTTAGGAGAGCCTTGTACTATCCATTGTACTACCAGGACATATAGAAATTATATCATAAAAATTAAACTATTAATATTTATTTATAAAAAAACAATGGTTTTACTTTCTTCCCATTGTTATTATATTAAATGATAAAATTAAAAATAAACTTAATGCTGTTGTAACTTTTCCAGTTACTCTTGTATAACTAAACTTATTAGCAGCATATTCATATAATGCAATTATTTTATCTACGGCAGTTAATATCCATGATTCTTTATACCTTGGTAAAGTCATACATAAAGGAAACATATGAGCTGCTATTGCATTTTGTTCTTTTTCATTAAGTTCAAATTCTCCTAATGCATTAGTAAGAGCTATATCAGGATGAACTACTCCTTGAATAAGACCATGATTACTTCCAAATTCTTCATTAGTAAAGAAATCATGTAATATTGCTGCTCTAGTTGCAGATATATAATCAACATTTAATTTTTTCGATAATTTGTATACATGTCTAGCTACACGCATAGAATGCTCATAACGAGTTATTCCATGATGAGATTCACCTTTTAATTTAAGATATTTCTTATTTGTAATAATCTCTTTAGCTATATCATCAAAACTTAATTCAGTTTTCATTTAATCACTCCATTATGATAATTATAACATGTAAGTATTTACATATTTAATAATTATCTAAGCTTTACAAAGGTTTTTACAAAACCTTTATAATTATAGCAAAAATATCAATATTTTTCAAATTAGTACTTTAAATCATATGTCTTATTATCAAATACAAGTGAATCTCCTACTTTTTTAAATACTTTATCTCCAAGAGTAATTGATTCTTTATCTTCTAAATAGTCATAAGAATTTATTAAGTGATTAGTATCTACCTTATAGATAGATTCTAATCCAAGTGTTCCATTAACTAAAACTATTTCACTTATCTCTTCACTGTTATATTCATAATATTTAAATTCACTGTCATCTAATTTATATGATTGAGTTCCTTCTATACCAGTTTCAGTTATTTTATATAATTCATTTTCATTATTTAAATTAATATTAATACCTTCACTCTCTATATTATATGTTCCATAACTTGAACTTATTAATTTGTTATTACTAATATTAAGTTTTATTACAATTCCATATGATTTAGGAAGAATATATAATACACTATTTTCATTTTTAAATTTTTTTACTATATCTTTATTTAAATAACTAAGTACAATATTTTCTTTTGTTGTAACAATCGTTGTTGTGCTTGTTAATTGGTCCATTTTATTTTTTATTTTAAATACACCATAATAAGTTAAATATACTGCAAGAGCTAAACAAATAATAACAACAAGAGCAATTAGAAAATAATTTTTCTTTTTTACTTTTATTTTGTTATTAACTGTTTTTACTTGTTCTTCATTAATATTATTATTTGCATCTATTGTTGCTTTTACAATATTTTCTCTTTCACGATTTATAAAACCATTGTTAATATTGTTATTATTATTCTCCATTTAAATCACTCTTTACTTCTTGATGAGTATTAATTACTTGTCTATTTATACCATTCGTATTAATTGTTTTAATAACTTTTACTTGAGGATTAGGAGCACTAGTCATCATTGGCTCTGGAGTATTTGCAGTATTAACATGAGCCGATACAACTTTAGTAGGTATAACTACTCTTTTTCCAATTCCAACACTATTTTCTCCATTAATTGAAGATACTACTTTATTTTCTTCTTTCTTTTCTTCCATTCTAGCAGTAGCCATTTCTTTTACTACTTCATCTTTCACTTTATTTTTTCTTAAGCGAGTATAAAGAAGTGTTCCACCAAATCCAAGAATAGATCCAATAAAGCCAATTAAGAAAATTAAACTTGTATATGTTCTTTTAACTGTTATTGTATATTTTGTTTCAGAAATATCTCCATAAGTTGATCTTACTATAATAGTATTTTTTCCACTTGCAAGTACTTGTAATCCATCATTTTTAATAGTTACATCATTATTTTTTCCTTCAGCCATAATATATATTTCTTTTACATTATAAGGAACATTTATTGTATACTCATAAGTTTCCGGATTAAAAGTAAAGTTATAATCAACTACTTTTAAAAGAGATAGTTTAGTATCAACTTGTTTTTTACCATCTGGTTTCGTAATAATTACATTTATTGTAGCCGTTTCGTCAAATTCATTTTTTAAAACCAAATCTACTGTATTTTTTCCATCAGCAAGACTACGTTTACCTAAACCAATTATTGAAATACCATCACCTGCAGTTGCATTTATATTAACTTCAGTTGTATCTTCATTTACTGTAACATAGTATATATTATTTTCATAAGTAACTTTAAAATCATCTACTGTTAAGCTTGTTAGTTTTAAAGGAGCAATATATCTAGTAGTTGTAGTTGTAACAATCGAAGTTAATACTCTTTGATTAGTTGTTGTAGTTTTTTTAGTTGTAGTTGTAGTTGTTGCTTTTTCTGTTGCTTTAAATGAACCACTAGCATTATTGATTCCACTTATGTTTTCAAAGTTTTCATCACTTGCTTCTATTCCAGAAATAGTTAAGTTTCCACTTCCAACTGCATTAGTTTTAATATTAACTGTTCCAATTGAGAATGTACCACTTTTTTTAGAATCAGTATAAAGGTCAATTACACCATTACTACCTTCACCTAGAAAACCACTTGCTGTTTGAAAAGATTCAAATGATCCAACCCCACTTACACTTAGTCTTCCATGGAAGCTTGTTACTTCAGCACCAGAGGCATTACCTGTAATTGTACATTTTGCTGTTTCACCAACTGTAACTGTATTACATTTTACGCTTACTTTAACTGAGCCTGCATTTACTTTATAAAAAGGTATAACCATTAAAAGTAAAAATGCAACCATATATTTTCCTTTCATTTTTTATTCCTCCTTTTTAAAACAATTAACATACTTAATATTAAAATAACAATAATGATTATTAATATATAATAGTTATTATTATTTCTTTTATCATAGATAACAACTTCTTTAAAAGAATCATTTCCGTAGCTTAAATATTCTTCTTTTATTTTTCCTTTAATAGTTATTGTACCAATCTCTACTTTACCACTTCTTAAATCATCTGTATAAAGAAGTATTGAACCATTTTCATAGTCACCTAACCAGTTGTTAGTAGCAACAAAGTTAGAAACTTTTCCTTTAATATGATATTCAATTGCACTCATATTAAAATATGATTCTGCATACATTGTACAATTTTTCTCATTCTTATTTTCTTGACATTCATAACTTATGCCTTCAGCAAAAACAAATGTTGGAAAAAGTGATATTAATAACATTAGCAACTTTTTCATTAAATACCACTTATCCTATCTCTTACAAAACTATATAGTTTTGATACATCAGCAACTTTTATTTGATTTTGTTTTCTTATAGCAGCTGCCTTTAATGTATATTTATCTAGGCTTGTTTTACCTCTAACATAGTTATAAAGCATTGAAACATCGAATACATTAATTTTTCCATCACCATTTAAGTCACCTATAACAATTATCTTATAAGTTTCATTACCATTAACTAAACTCATATTAGTTCCAATATTTGTTACCATTGATGTAATATTGTTATTATTTTTATCTAATATTTTATAATTACTTACAACTCCTTTTAATCTGGATAAGAAGTCATTTTTATTTATATTTTTTTGAGTCATTGAACTTACAAATATTGTATGATCGGAATAATTTATTTCAAATACATTAGATGTTAATCTTTCTAATACATTAACTTTTATTTGTTTAGTAATATCTTTATTTTTAACAGTGACATTTGCACTTCCTACTTTATTACCTTTAATTACTCTATCGTTTATAGTAACTGAATCATTATCACTTATAATTTCAAATAATTTATTTGTATAATTACTTGGATTTGCATCAATTACAAGTTCTCTTTCTTCACCATTATATAAAGTAATTTCATCTGGTATAAGAAGCTCATTAATCTTAATATATTTACTTATTTCTTTAGTTATCTTAGTATATGGTAAACCATTTATACAAATATAGAAATCAATTTCTCCATCAGTTAAAGCACCAGTTATAAAATCAGACTTTAATAGATTATTTAAAGATTCAACATTAAGTTTTACTTCATTAACTAGATTTAAACCTTTATATGAACGTATTGAATATATATCTAGCTTACTATTATCATATGTTGAAGTAAATTCATAATAACCTTTAGCTCCATCGATATCATATATTAAGTTATCACCATAATTAACATTTTCTTTGATGTATGATGAATCATTTAAATTAACTTTATAAAGAGTATCATCAATTGTAAATTCTAGTTTATTTGAAACACTGTAGGAATGTTCATCTTCATAATAATAGATTTCAATATAATATTTACCTACTCTTGCTTTAAAAGGTATTATATTTATTTTAAATGTTCCATCGTTTAAGAAGTTATTAATAACTTCAAATGAAGGTGTAATATTATTATCTACATTATTATAAAGAACGTTACCTTCTTCATCATATATTTTAGCTTTTAGTTTATTTGATTCATTATTGCTAACTGAACCTGCTACTTTAAATGTGTAAGACATATTTTCTTGATCTGCATATATTGGCTTATTATTAGATTTCATGTTATCAATTTTTATTTCTTTATAGATAGAATACATTTTGATAGTAGTTTCTTTAACTACTTTTATGCCATTATTTTCTTGATAAGTATAAACGATTCTATATTCTCCTGGATCAAGATTATTTTCTTTACTATAATAAATATTTGTTTTGTAATTATATTTTTCTAATCTAAATTTACTTGTTACATCTTCATTTTTACTATTCAAAATTTTAATAGACATATTTGTTGCAAATAATTGAAATTCACTTTCTAAGTTTACTTCAATTGTTGCATCAACATTATTATGTAAATTACCATCTACTGCATTAGTAATTATATTAACATTTTTAATATTAAATTCTTTTTTATAATCTACTATTTCAAAAGTAGTTTCTTTTTCTCTTTTAAAACCATCCATTTGATAATAAGTTACTAATCTATATGTTCCTGGTACAACTGCATTTTTTTCATACTCTACATATAGTTCAAATGATGTAAAATCTTTAGCATAGTTTTTAGCATAAATATTAAATTTATCTGTAACATCTTCATTATTACTATTATAAATTCTTGTATTTTTACTAAATACATGTTTATTGGATTCTGAATCAATTCCTGATTCACTTGTTTGAATATTATTTATATCTTCTGTATTAATTAAATATTTAATTTTTCCACCAGTCTCATTATTTGGAATAAGAGGATTAGGTTCATATGTTGTATCTTTAAAATAGAAATTAAAATATGTTTGATTTACCGTGAAGTTTAAAACATCTTTAACTATTTTAGAATCAGTAGCATATTCCATTGTTAACATATATTTGCCAACAGGAAGTGTTTTTGTAGCTTTATAATCTATATCAAGATTATGAGTTTCATTAAAACTTAAACGGTTATACTCAAAATAATTTGTATAATCAGTATTACCTGTTTCATCTGTTATTTTAATTTTGATATTTTCATCATCATATTTTGGCCCTCTAACTTTAACTGGAACATATATTTTACCAGGTTTATTAGCAAATAATCCATCAGAAACCATAGTATCATTTATTCTTGAGTATATTAAGGAATGTTCTTTATCAAAAATAATATCAATATAGTCATCCATAACATCAAATTTGTATACTTTATAATCAGTATTTGTATAATATAATACTAAAGCATAAGTTCCGCTTGCAAGTTTTTGAACTTCATCTAAATTTTCTTTTAATACTAGTTTTAGTTTTTTATTATCCTTTGTTGTATTAGTTGCTGTAAAAACACTATTGTAATTTGTTCCAACAGTTGGATCACAAGTTCCACTTACACAATCTTTGTTAATAACCCAAGATATATTTTTTTCATATGGAGATTTTATTTTTACATCTATTGTTTTATTAGTTAAATTATTATAAAAGCCATTTATTTTTACTGGAGTTCCATCTTCATCATATATACTTGTTATATCTACACTCTCAAAATTCCATTCAAATAAATCTTTTAGTTTTCCACCATCGGTAAGTTCATATTCATTTATAGTTGATCCAAACGAAACAACTATATAATATGAGCCATTCATATCCACCTTATTTTGAATTAATTCAATTATTAGTTTTCCTTTATAATTTGGTCCACTAGTTAAATCCCAGTTATCTCTAATTTTAAACATTCTTTTTGATGAAGCTTCACTTGATACATCAATATCTTTTCTTTGAGTTGCATCATGATAATAAATAGTATAATTAATATTATCTAAGTCAGATTCTTTGATATGTTCAGTACTAATATCATAATTAATAAATAGGCCATCATCGTTTGCTTTAGTTGTTCTATTTGATATATCAACAACATATTCATCTTTAGTTACAACAAAATCCACTTTTTTAGTAAGGATATCATTTGTTCCTTCTTGATAAGAGAAATTCAATTCATAACTTCCAATTTCAGCATTATCAACCTTATTAGTAAGTTGGAAAATGTAATATTTTTGATATGAATTAATATTCGATGATGAATACGAATAAGTAAATATGATTTTTCCTTCTGAGTTTTTAAATGATGAAGTAGCTGCATCATGAATTAATTTTTCTTCTCCACCAGTATATACTCTTTTTATACTTGGAATAATATTTTTAACATTATCTACGTAAGATGTTGTTACATACACTCTTCCTAATTTAGATACATTTCTTGCATAAGTTAATGTAAGTTTGTTATCTTCTTTTTGAATCGTATTTCCATCAATAATTTCTTCATATGTTCCTTGAAGTGAAATATTCATATCATAAAACTTTCCGATTACTTCAAATTCTTTTTCAGCAGTTGAAATAACACCATTTTTTTCATAAGTAATTACTATTTTATACTTTCCTGTAGTGCAACTACCAACTATTGGTTTTATTTTAACATTTGAATTTGCCTTAGTTTGAATACCATCACTTGCATTATAAGTTTCTTCTGAAATTCTAAATTTTTTATTTGTAACATCAGTCGTTGTATTATCATTTATTTCTAATATTTTGGCATTAAATCTTGATTTTCCATTTTCATCAACACTTGAATAAATAAAATCAGTTTCAAAATCAAAGCTTACTTCACCATCAATATTATTATATAGAACATTTTTTTCATTACCAATATTGCTAATATTAGCATTTGTCACCTTCATGTTATAAACAGGTTTTGCATAACTCATAGAAGTCATATGTATATTTTGTTTCCACATTTCTGGGAATAAAGCCTTACTAATAGTAGCCTCTTCTCCATTTTTATCTTCATTTACAAATCCAATTGAAGGTAGTGTTCCATATTGTGTATAAACATAATAGGTTCCTGCATTTACCTCAGTTTTTGGAAGTACAGTAACAGCTCTTTCAGGAGTTTCCGCTGTAGACATTTCACCATTTGGTGTAATAGTAAATTGATCAGTAACTTCATGGCCTTCTATAGGTTTTCCATTTTCTTCATATATTTTTATTTCACCCATAAATTTACCATGTTGAATATTTCCATTTTCATCATAAACAAATTTTGTAATTACCAAATAATACATTTCAGGATATGTTGCCTTAAATTTTTCCAATGTATAATCTCTAGTAGTTGTTTTATTTTCAACAAATTGAATGTATTGGTTATCACCTTTAGGATAAAATTTTAGTATATCTATCTTTTTATTATTATTTGTTTTATCAACAAATAAATCATTTTTATATGGAGATGTATCATTAATTGTACCATCTGAGTTATATGCATAACATTTTAAATAGTTTGGATTATCTGTACCACATTTTGGATACCTATCATCAATTTCATATTTATTTAAAAATTCTTCTGTACTTAATGTTTTTTCACCTTGATAAACATCATTCATCCAAGAATCAAAAGTAACTTTGTCATTTAAATATTTCTTTATTTTGATTTGAAAAGTAGCTACATCATAATATTTCAACTTATTATCATTTGTATATTCAACATGTCTGTCAAAAATTCTAGTTGTTATTGGATCATCAGATAAATTATCTTGTTTTTTTCCACCCTTAACTAAATATAATCCTAAATAATAATTGTATCTCATATTTGCAGGAGGTAAATCTAGGTTTTGAAGTTCATCACTTTCTCCATCATGTTTATCATATTCACTTGTAAGGTAATAATCAATAGCTTGATCGTATAAACTAAATCCAATTTGCTTTGAATCTGCATCAGCAAAATCTAAATTAATGTAATAAGAACTAGAATTTTTGTCTTCCCTATTACCATTACCATATTTTGCTAAAGTATTGCTATATTTTACTTGGCAAGTAAATTTAGGAATAGTTGCTCCATTAGAACCAATTTCATCAGTTATTTTACAAGATAATGTAAATTTATCATTTTGACTATCGCATACACTTCCTGATGATGCAGAACACACTTTATCGTTAGATACTATTTTGGCAGTTTTGAATGCATTTTCAAGATCAGCTTTTGTTATTCCTCTATAATTTGTAAAATCAAAAGTGAATTCGCCTCCAGATGTTGCAAATATTACTTGATCAAGTGAAGATATTTCATTAAAATCTTTTAATTTTTTTATATAACGCAACAGACTAGAATCAGAGTCATAATCATAGTTTTCTTTTAATTTATCTATTACTCCAGGATATTTCTTTTCAAAATTTTGAATCGTATCTGTAAGTGTATTTTCACCTAAGATATAAGTGACATTAGTATTATTTAAATTTGTAATTTTTATACTAACAGTTGACCCTACTTCATATTCATAAACCATATTTCCGTTTGTATCCAAAGTAATAGCATTTAAATCAACATCTGGATATTTTTTATTAAAATCAGCTATAGTTTCAGTAACCAAAGGAAGCTTATTTTGTGAATCATCTAAAGGATAATAAGATATTTTAGTTCGATCCTCAAATATTTTTTTAACCGATAAATAATTAACATCTTTTTGAGTTATTATATATCTATGTGATTTACTTGTTTGAGTTCCTAAATTAACATTTCTTTTTCCAACTGTTATAGTTGTAGTTGCCGAAAAAGTTGCTGGTTCAAATTCTGATGCATTTCTATGAGTAACAGTAATAACATATTCTCCTGGTTTTGGATAATTATCAACATTATTTTTAACAGTTATTGAGCCATTTTTTTCTACACTAAATTTTGAGCCAACAAGTTCAGTATTATTATTTTTACGTTTAACAGACACACTAAAGTTAGTAAAATTTCTGCTATCTATTACATTTTTTATTTGATTAGATATATTACTAAAATTAACCGTCCATACATTTTCTTCGTTTGCATAAGCATTAGAGTTTGAACAAGGAGCTGAGATGCTAAAACTATTATAATATCCAACAACATCAAACGTAGCTGTTCCTTGTGATGAAGAATTACGTTTTACTTCAATCTTATAAGAACCTTTAGGAATACTTATTCCACTTTTTGGAGTAAGTGTAACTGTAAAATCAAATCCATTTTTTGATTTTGCTATATTAAAATAAGAAGAATCTTCTAAATCATTTACGTATACTTTATAAGAAGTTTCATCTAGGAAACTATTAGATACCGTAAAATTAGCTACTATACTTTGAATCTTATCTTTATAAAGTACTGAACCACCCATGGTATTTCTAGTAGTTATATTTTTAAATGAAGAAACCATCTCATTTGATGAATTTTTATATAAAGTCTTACTTAATTCAGCTGAAGTTGATAAGACAATATTGGCATTTTTGAAGTTTCTTAAATTTATACTAAACAAAAATATAAACAAAAAAGATACAACTTTTATACTTTTAGAAATATATCCTTTCATATCATACACATCCTATAATAAAATTATAACATCATCACTTTTTGATGTAAACCAAAATACGACAAAAAACAACAATTATAATCATTATTTATTTTAACCTGGAATAAAACTTTTTATTCTTTTTTCTTGTAAGAATATACTATATTGTATATAATAATACTATAAGGTGATGATTATTATGTATTGTAAAAAATGTAATCGATTAATTAAAAACTCTTCAGAAAAATGCCCTTATTGTGATTTTGATAATACTGTTGAAATAAACATTATATCGAATGAATTAAAAGAGAAAAAAATCCCCAAAAAAGATACTAATATTAATAAACGAGCAATTTTGATAATATCATTTTTAATTATAATTTCTATATCATTAGTTGTTACTTATACAATTAAGGATTTGAAAAATGATAAGCAAAGTGATGCTATTTTTAGTAGTATAACAACTACTGAAGAAAAAAGAAAAAAATTGTTTAAATATAAAAAGTTAACTATGGAATATCCAGAAAAATTTGGAAGTTCAAGTAATACTATTTTCTACAAAGATAATTCGGCAATTAATATCGAAATAAATCTAATCACTGAAGATGAATATAACAATTTAATTGAATTAAACGAACATTTAGATAGTAAAATTGGTGATTTTACTTCAATAACTTATGCGGAAGATAACTCATATTCAAATTTAATCAACATTGATAATAATTATTATCACATAAAAGTAAATTATGTAAATGATCCATCAATTTATAATGAAGAAGTTCAATTAACAATATCAAATATTTTAAGTACATTAAAAAAGAAATGAAAACTCATTTCTTTTTTAATTCATATATTTCATCTGCATATTTACATACATTCTCTGAGTGAGTTACAACTATTACACATTTACCAGATTTAGCTTGATTTTTAAATATATTCATAATTGCATTTTCTGTTTTTTCATCTAAATTACCTGTAGGTTCATCAGCAATTATTATTTTAGGATTATAAGAAACACTTCTAGCAATTGAAACTCTTTGTTGTTCTCCTCCAGAAAGCTTTAATATTCTTCTATTAGCATAGCTTTCATCAAGACCTACAGACTTCATAAGTTCTAACGCTTTCTTCTTTTTATCAGTTTTTAAGCCATTTATATCCATAGATAAAATAATATTTTCAATTGCTGTTAAAGAAGGTAAAAGATTATAACTTTGAAAAACTATACCAATATCTGTATTTCTATATTTATCTAAGTTTATTTTTTTTAGTTCTTTACCATTATATAAAATGCTTCCTTCATAATTAGTCTCTAAACCACTTATTAAAGATAAGAATGTTGTTTTTCCACTTCCACTTCTCCCTTTAATAACATATAGTTTTCCTGTTTCAAATTCATAATTGATGTTCTTTAAAACATATTCATCTTTTTTAGCATCTTTATACCTATAATTAACGTTTTTTAATTCAAGTATACTCATTATCCTCTCTCCTTCAATATTGTAAGTGGTTTAAATCTGTTAATAGCAAATATTGCTACTGCAGAAGATGTAATTGTTAAAATTATTAAAGATTCCATCATTGAAATAATTACATGCGTATCAACAATTGCATTGATAGAATCAATTTTTTGAACTCCAGTCTTTTTAAAGTCATGCTTATTTTCACGATTACCAAAATTTTCATTTATTTTATCATTTGTATCGGTAGATGCACTTATTTCATTTTTAAGCAAGTTATTAGCAACATTTACACTTAATGATGAACCTACTCCAGTTCCAATAATAAATGAAATAACCGCTACTACAAATATTTCAAATACAAATTGAAGTGAAACTAAAGATTTTTTCATCCCAATTGTTCTTAATACTCCTATTTCATACTTTCTTTCACGTATAATAAGAGTGTTTATTAAAATTAAGATTGACCCACCAATAATCATAGTTATTAGCAAAAATGTATTAGCAAAATTTTCTAAATTTTTGATTGATGATAAACTTTCTTCTATTTCATCTTTATTAGTAGTGATTGTATAATATTCACTTAATCCTTTATCACTTACTTCTTTAGTAAATGGATCTATTACTTCACTAGAAGTAAGAATAAATGTTGGTGTTATTGTTGCACTTAATTTAGAATCATTTTCAATTATATTATTAACAAAGTTAGCATTAGTTATAATTGAGTTTGCTGAATCAGAAAACATTTTAGTTAAATCATTTGCAGAAGAACTTACTTCTTCATATACACCAGTAATAGTTAGCTTATAAGTTTTTTTACTGTTTTTAGGATCAACAATAGTTATTTCATCACCTACACTTAAATCATTCAGTTCAGCAAGTTCACTAGATATAACACAAGTTGAACTTTCAAAATCATCACTTATCGAGCCTTCTTTAATTTGATATTTTCCATTTATAAATTCACTCATTGACGAGTAATCACTGTAACCAATTAAGTTAAAAGCTCCTTCTTCGGCTTTTTCGTTATAAATTTTTTCAACACTTTTAGTTGTTGTTTTCTTTTGTTCAGTTGGAGGCATTCCACCAAATCTTTCTCCAAAATTTTTTGTTTCAACTTTTGTTTCAGTTGTTTCTTTTACTAATGAATCTGTTGCTGATTCCAAATCCTTAGCATTAACTCTTAAGTTATAAGTATAAAAATAACTAGATACATAAACACTATTGGCATAATTTTTAATTTCATCTAATGTAACACTTTCAATATCATTAAATGCTTTAATCTTATCTTCACTAGTATCTTCATTATTTAAGTTTTCCATAAGTTTTTCCCTATTCATACTTATATTTGCTTCAATATTATTTTTACTTTCATAAGATTCAACTATATTACTTGCACTTTTCTTAATAGCAAAAGTTATAGATAATATAGAAGCAATAACAATAAATATTAAACTTAATAATATATTACGCATCTTATTTCTACTTATATTCTTACAAGCATTCTTAAATATATACATTCTTTCATCTCCTAAATAAAATATATTAAAAATGTTTGAAATATTTATGAAAAACAAAAGAAGATATTATGAAATAAAAAAACTTAACTAAATTAGTTAAGTTTAAAATTAATTATTTTATTACTTAATTTTGGTGCCTACACTTCCGTTCGGCACTTTTTCGTCGCATTGCTCCTCAACTTCTTTTGATAAATCAAAAGATAGAATTTAGATTTTTAGATACCCAGGGAGGCAGGACTAGTAGCATCCAACAGTTCCACCCGACTGCGCAGTGCAGAACACATTAGCCGTTTTATCGCGGCAATTCACGATGCCATTCGTACGAACCTCGCAGCTGAATGCAGCAGAGCTGCAGGAGAAGTTAGAACCATCGGCACTACAAGTCGATTCTCCAAAATGTTTTTTTATAGCTTCTTTTGAATTATCATAATCATTTGATTTTATACAGAATAATCCATTATCATTTATACATACTGCTTTTGAATCATCAGTTCCTAATCTTGCAAATACATTTTTTCCTAACGTTGTATAATCTGTTGCACTTGCTGTCGTTGGTGTTCCAAATGCATAATAATATGTTGGTTTGCTATTACCTAATGTATCTCTTTCTACGGCATTAAATGTTAATTCACATACATATTCTTCTCTTACTTCTTCTGTAGCTGTTTTATTTAATGTCACTGTTAATGTTCCATTTAATGTTTCTTTTGCTTTTATAACTGTTGCATCATTTTCTAATTTATTTTTGATACTTGTATATTTTGATGTTGTTCCTTCCTTTGGTACACATGTTACTGTAACGTTTGCATCATAGTTTGCTGAATTATTTGTTACTTCATATGTAAGTATACTTGTTTGATTTAATGTTTTTAATTCACTAGTTGTAAATGTTATTGTTTTCTTTGTACTATCTATTACATTTGCATATACATCTGTTCCATCTAACGTTGCTGCAGTGAAAATAACTGAAAAATCATCGGCATTTTCTCCTACTTTTGCACTTCCGTTAATAATCAATGTTGTTGATATTGCAGCAAAGCCTACTGCTAATAATAATATAGCTACTACTATACTTGCTCTTTTTTTCATCTCATTACCTCTATTCTATTATTTACATACAAATTATAACACATTTTTTATTTTTTTGTTAAAAAAAATAATTAGATTGTAAACTCGAGTAAACTATTTCATTTAAAAAGACTTATTTTTTTATAAGTCTTAATATATCTTCTTTAGAGTAAATACTTTTATATAGTATATTTGATAAGGATTCAAAATTATTTAAACTAATTAGTTCATCAGGTATATTTATTTTTTTTAAATACCAATATATTGTTTCAGATAGTTCTTTAATAAAGAATTTTCTTTGGTTACCAGTCATTTTTCTTCTTTTTTCAATATCAATAATTCTTTTTTCTGGAGTTATTACTCCATTAGCTGATGTCATTAAATCAGCTAAATTTAATATTCTATCATAATCAGTATAAGTATATGTTGAAAGAAATTTATATACTTCATTTTCTTTAACTGATTCTTTTATATAAATAATGTTTAAATCATCATTTACTTTATATTCATCAGTTGGATTATAGCATGCAAAGTAATTATCGTTTAAAAATGAATGTGTAAGACAGCCAATCGATTCAGTAATATAACCTAATGAAAAAAGTTCTTTAAAACCTAAAGTTATATGTAATCCACCATGATCATATTTTCTTCCATAATCATGAAGTAACCCCATTTTAAAAGCTTTATCTGTATCTAAATTTGCTTTTTTAGCCATTAAACTACATAATCTTGCTTCTTCTAAAGAATGTGATATAAAAGCAGATTTACTAAATTTGTAGTCACTTACTCCACTTCCTAAAGATTTATGATTATCAATACATTCATAAGCTAAATCAAACACTTTAATTTTTAATTCTTTTAAAGTATTTTTATTTTGAAGTACTTTATAACATTCATCTTTACTTAAATTAAGTCTTTCTTGCATTAATTCTATTAAATTATCTAAAAAGTCTATATCTAATGAGTTTATTAATTCAAAAAAGCAATCATATCTATCATGGTAAATTTCATTTTTTAATTCTTCATTTATTTTATCTATCAGTTTCATAAGTTACATCTCCAAGAAGAATTATAATATTTTTATTTATTTTTAGCAATATTTAGAATAATTCCGATCATGATTAAACAAGTAAGTAAGCTAGAACCTCCATAACTTAAGAAAGGAAGTGTTACTCCAGTAACTGGAATAAGACCAACTACAACAAGCAAGTTTAATAAAGTTTGTAAAATAAGTTCAAGTATTAAACCAAATGATAAATATTTACCGAATAAGTCTTTTGTTTCTAAAGATATTTTAATTACATTATAAAATAAAACTATATAACAACTTGCTATAATAAGTATTCCAACAAATCCTAATTCTTCAGAAATTATAGCAAATATAAAATCTGTTTGAGGTTCAGGTAGATAAAAATGTTTTTGAATTGAATTACCTAAACCTAGACCAAATAAACCACCTGGACCTATTGCATATAAACTTTGAATTATTTGAAATCCACTTCCTAAAGGATCACTCCAAGGATTTAAATATGCAAGTATTCTTGCTATACGATAAGGTGCTGCAATAATAAGTCCAACTACTCCTAATACTCCAACAAAACCTATTTTTACAAAGAAAGATACTTTTATTTTAGAAGTAAAAATTAATGCAACTAATGATAATACTAATATAGCTCCACTTCCAAAGTCAGGTTCAAGTAATATTAGTAAAAAACAAAATAGAACTAGAAGAAGTATTGGTAATGAGTATTCTTTTATATTATCCATATAATCATTATATTTAGATAAGTATTTAGATACAAATATAATCATAGCTATTTTAGCAATTTCACTTGGTTGTATACCAAATGGACCTATTCCAAACCAACTTCTACTTCCATTTCTAACAATACCAATTCCAGGAATAAGTACAAGTATAAGTAAAATAAATGAGCCAATTAGTATTTTATTAGCATGTTTTTTATATAGTTTAAAATCTGTTTTACTACATATATACATTAAAAGAAAACCAATAAAAGCAAATAGTAATTGGTGTAACATATATTTATAAGGATTATTGAATTTATAACTGGCCCATATACTTGAAGATGATGCAACCATTATAATTCCAAAAAATGTTAAAAAAATCGTTATTATTGTTATTATTAATTTTCTATTCATAATACATTTTATGAAAAATAAAAAGGAGTATTACAACCATACTCCATAAATAACACCAAACATCGCAAGTAAGAATCCAGCTACCCAGAATACTTTAACAATGTCAGTTTCACTCCATCCTAATTCTTCAAAATGATGATGAAGTGGTGCTTTTAAAAATACTTTTTTATTAAATTTTCTTATTGCTATTATTTGAATAAAACTAGATAAAGTTTCTATTACAAATACTCCACCTATTATAACTAAAGATATTTCATGATGAGTAAGTATTGCAATACTTGCAAGTGCTCCACCTAAGGCTAAAGATCCAGTATCTCCCATGAACACTCTAGCTGGATGAGTGTTGAAAAGTAAAAATCCCATGATTGAACCAACAAGAACAAATGCAAATATTGCCATTCCATCATATCCACTTATCCAATTACTACCCCAAGAAATTACTCCATATGCTAAAAACGCCATTACTGAAAGCCCTCCGCATAAACCATCTAATCCATCAGTTATATTTACAGCGTTAGTTGTTCCAACAAGAACAAATAGAATAAATATTCCATAGAAGAAACCTAATTCCCATTTAATACCAAGTAAAGTAACTTCTAATGTAGTTGATCCACCATTATATTTATATATTGTATAGAATACAACTGCTATGAATACTTGGAAAATAAGCTTTGTCAATGTTGAAAGGCCTTTATTATTATGATATTTAATTTTTAAATAATCATCAATAAATCCTAATATTGCATATGCAATAAATACAAATAAGACAATTATTAAATTAGTTGAAATAGCTATACTACCTTTTAGATATAAAAGTAATATTGTTACAATTGGTGGAATTATAAATATAAGTCCTCCAATTGTAGGTGTTCCATTCTTTAATTGATGTCTTTTATTGATTAAATTACTTACAGTTTGCCCCGCTTTTAATTTTCTTAAAACAGGTATTATCATAAGACCTACTACTATTGATAATACAAAACCTAAAGTTAAACCTAAGATAGATTTTGCTAAAATTAGCATAAAACCACCACCATTAATGTTATTATACAATATATTTTATTTTATAAAATATATTATTACATTTACTTTACATACACTTTTCATAATAATTATATTCAAAACGACATTTCTTTATTAAAAAAAACAAACACGTTAATGTGTTTGTTTAATGTATTATTTTCTTTTTTTAGATAACGTTCTTTCCTCTTTCTCTTCTTCACCATAGAATTCATCTTCGAACTTATTATCTTGAAGATTTTGATAAATGCTATAACCAAGTCCACAAGATGCTGCTATTAATATTCCAGCAATTGTTGCTAAAACTACTTTTCTAGAATCTCCTGTTTTAGGAATTTGTGGAGTAACAACAACTTTTTCAGTTACTTCTATCTTTGTTTCTGGAATTTCAGGTTTTTCTTCTGGTTTTTTTGGTTCTTCTGGTTTTGTTGGTTCTTCTGGTGTTGGTGTTGGAGGTGGTGTTATTCCTTTTCTTTCTGCTTCAGTTTGAACATAGTCAGGAATTACATTCCCTTCATTTGGATGTTCATCCTTATTCCAATTATCAGCATCAATAGTTACTTGTTCTCCTCTATTTTCTTCTGGTGTTGCTTCTTCTTTTTTTGTATTATCAGGATTTTCATTACTAATTTCTGTTTCAGTATGTTCATCTTGAGTTTCCTCAAATAAAATTTCTTCTTCCTCTGCGTAAACACTCATAGGTGCAACAGCAGCAAGAGATGCAGCAAGTCCAAGTGATGCTCCAAATAGTTTTAAATTTTTAATTACTTTTTTCATATTTTACCATCCTATCTATTTAATGTTTTATTAACATTATTTTCTATTTGATTTATATTTGTATATTGTTTTTCCATTTTGAAATATACTATGCATCGAGAATTTGTAGTTTCATAAGAACAAGTTACCAATGCAAGTAATTTATCACCAGGTTTAACACATGTATTAGTTTCAATTTTTGATTGTTCATTTATTTTTTTTATATAATTCATATAGGTTGTTTGATTTTCAAAATTAGTCACGAATGTTTCTTTTTCATCATTACCATCTACAACTATACAAGATAATGGTGTAATTTTATAAGCATATCCATCAGGAGTATATACAACTCCAAAATCATGTTCTTTATAAAAATTTTCATCTTTATAATTACATATTTGAGCAAGCATTTTACCACCTTTCATATGATGACCATAAATGAATGTTATATCATTTAATTTTTCATCATCTAGTGGATTATTTCTGAAGTCTGTAAACAACGTTCCCGATTTGCTTTTATTACCTTCAATATCATGATGTAAGTAATATTCGTTGTCGCTTCCAGTTACAATTGGATAATCAATATTAGTTCCATCTATTTTAATCCAAGCACTTGCAGAATCGTTAATTTGTTTTAATGTATCAAAGTCAATTGTTTCAAATTCATAACCAGAATCTAATAATTCACTGCTATAAATTTCTTTAACCTCTTCAACACTTTCTTGTTCTACAGGTTCTTCTTTAACAATTACTTGATTTTCTTCTTTAGCTGGTATGCTATTTTCAGAAATACTTTCATTATTATCTTCTATTATGTCATCTTTTATTTCTTCAATTTTAGCTTGTTCTTTAGAATCTATATTATGTTCTACTAGAGCATAGCCTCCTGACATAAGAAGAACTAGTAAATATGGCGCTAATTTCAAAGATCTCTTTAGATGTCTTTTTCTTCTAGCATCCACTAAACCACCCCTAACTATTCTTTATTCTTTAAACAGTTTTTACTTATCACATAAAAACTTTATGGGCTATATATTAGCAAAATATCTTATTTTAGTCAAATTATATAGCTGTTTGGATGTTGATACTATAATTGCAAGTAACTTCACTTTTCGGTTTTTCTTTATTTTCATATAAAGGTAAAACGTGAATATATACCATCTCATCCTTTTCAACATTAATATTTTTTACTTTATCCTTTTTATTCTTTGAATAAAATACAGAAACCTTCAAATTTCTTTTTACTAACGCTTCATCATCATCTTTACTACTTCCAGTTCCAATACAATTTACTACTACATTTGATTCATTTAAAGATATTCTATAATTATTCTTATTAGTATAAGCAATTATTTTATCTTCAGAATAATCATCTAGATTAGTATTATCCAAATTATAAGCAACTACTCCGTCACTTGAAGATTTATTAGCATATGTACTCTCTTCTACATATTTATTTGTAAAAAATATAGCTACAAGTAATAATAGAAGACCCCCAATACTTCTACCTATTTTCATAACCAACTCCCCTTGAATTGCCGTATATAATAACACCAAAGTAAACTTTTGTCAAATTTCAAACAATAAGGATAGTGTAAAATGGTTTGGGGATGAGTATACAAAAAGGAAGACCTTTTGTTAAA
>OLGM01000340.1_pt1 | contig 31816 bp, 25 predicted proteins | sample 1606001 | NCBI WGS metagenome assembly OLGM01 (sample SAMN03283294) | human gut metagenome | biome: human-associated habitat; material: feces | host: Homo sapiens | place: Peru | collected 2012
AGTCCTTATTGGGTTTCGGGATCAGCAGAATGGACATCGTGCGGCCCTCGAGCACGGGCGGCTTATCGGTGGATGCCTGAGGCAGCGCCTCGGCAAACCGCTTCAGCACGTCTGCGCCCAGAGCACTGTGCGCCATTTCGCGGCCGCGGAAACGGATCGAAACCTTTACCTTGTGTCCGGCTGCCAGGAACTTGGCAGTCTGGTTGAGCTTGGTGTTGAAGTCGTTGGTGTCAATATTGAGCGAAAGGCGGGTCTCCTTGACCTCGACAACTTTCTGGTTCTTCTTGGCTTCCTTCTCCTTCTTCTGCTGTTCAAAACGGTATTTGCCGTAGTCCAGCACCTTGCACACAGGCGGCACAGCCTGCGGTGCGATCTTTACCAGATCGAGCCCGGCTTCTTCTGCAGCGCGCATGGCCACCTGAATGGACACAACGCCCTTCTGCTCGCCGTCAGCACCGATCAGGCGAACCTCACGATCACGGATCTGGCCGTTGATCTCCAGTTCCTTCGACTTTCCAGCGGTAGCGATAATGAATGCACCTCCAAACAAAATCCATAGTGTTGCAATATTTGGCATAGAAAACGCGGCCGCCCATATTCTGGACAGCCGCGCGAAATTTCACACAAAGCCGCAGCATTCTCAAAGGAACAAGCTGCTGTTTCGGGTATAGCCCGGGGACATTCTCCCGCAAGGCGAGCGCGGCACAGGCCGTAGCTGCTTTCTTTACCCGGTTATTTTACCACGCTTCACCTGTCCTGTCAAGCACTTTTTATGCGTTCTTTGGAAAATTTATGATTCCGTAGACAGCAGAGCAGGCTGCTGCACTGCAAAACAACTGTGCCTTTTTAGTTTTTCAGCGACTGCATGGGGGCAGGCAGGCGGCCGCCGCGGTTGATGAACACCGAGGGGTCGTGGCTGTTCACCGGCATGATGGGGCCGTAACCCAGCAGGCCGCCGAAGTCCAGCACCTCACCGGCCTTGCGGCCGATGGCGGGGATCACGCGCACGGCGGTGGTCTTGCTGTTCACCATGCCAATGGCGGCTTCGTCCGCGATCAGGGCGCTGATAACGGCAGGGGTGGTGTCGCCGGGGATGATGACCATGTCGATGCCCACAGAGCAGACGGCGGTCATGGCTTCCAGCTTTTCAATGGTCAGGCAGCCGATCTCGGCAGCGTGGATCATACCGGCATCTTCGCTGACCGGGATAAAGGCACCGGACAGGCCGCCGACGTGGTTGGAGGCCATCACGCCGCCCTTCTTCACGGCATCGTTCAGCAGGGCAAGGCAGGCGGTGGTGCCGCAGCAGCCGCAGGTCTCCAGACCCATCTCTTCCAGAATGTTGGCCACGCTGTCGCCGATGGCCGGGGTGGGAGCCAGAGAAAGGTCGATGATACCGGCAGGCACGCCCAGTGCCTTGGAGGCAAGGTTTGCCACCAGCTGGCCCACGCGGGTGATCTTGAAGGCGGTGCGCTTGACCAGCTCTGCCACCTCGTCAATGGGGGCATCCTTGGGCAGACGTGCCAGCGCGGCGCGCACAGCGCCCGGGCCGGAAACGCCCACATGGATCTCGCAGTCCGGCTCGCCGGGGCCGTGGAAGGCACCGGCCATGAAGGGGTTATCCTCCGGTGCATTGCAGAACACCACCAGCTTGGCAGCGCCGATGCACTGACGGTCGGCGGTCAACTCGCTGGCCTTCTTCACAGCCTCGCCCATCAGCTTGATGGCGTCCATGTTCAGGCCGGCCTTGGTGGCGCCGATATTCACCGAGCTGCACACGATGTCGGTCTCGGCCAGTGCGCGGGGGATGGACTCGATCAGGCGGCGGTCACCGGCAGAAAAGCCCTTGTGCACCAGTGCGCTGTAACCGCCCACAAAGTTGACGCCCACCTTTTTGCCGGCGGCGTCCAGCGTCTTTGCAAAGTCCACGGGGTCTGCCTCCGGGCAGGCACCCAGCAGCATGGCAATGGGGGTAACGCTGATGCGCTTGTTGATGATGGGAATACCGTACTCGGCGCTGATGTGTTCCACGGTGGAGACAAGGTTCGCGGCCTTGGTGGTGATCTTGTTGTAGATATTCTCGCAGGCCTTTTTGGGGTCCGGGTCGATGCAGTCCAGCAGGCTGATGCCCATGGTCACGGTGCGCACGTCCAGATTATCCTGCGTGAACATCTCGATGGTTTCGAGGATATCCCCGGTGTTAAACATACTCATAGCGGTTGCGGGCTCCTTTCCGGCTCAGATGGTGTGCATGGCGTCAAAAACTTCCTGACGGGTCACGTTGATCTGCATCCCCATCTCGGCGGCAAGCGCATCGGTGCGCTTGTGCAGCTGGTCGTGGTCAACATTGCAGTTGGAAAGATCCACCAGCATGATCATGGCAAACATCCCCTGCAGGATGCTCTGGGTCACATCCTCGATGTTGATGTTCAACTCGGTGCACAGACCGGCCACCTTTGCGACAACGCCCACGGTATCGTGTCCAATGACGGTAATGAAAGCTTTCATGGTTTCCACCCTCGTTTTCCTTATAGTGATTGGTGCCGCCAAAGACCCGGCACACGCTTACCCTTCCAGTATAGCAGATTTAGCAAATTTTGAACACACTTTTTGTAAAAAAGAGCAGAATACAGGGGTAAAAGACATTCTATATAAAAATCAAGTGCAATCTGCCGGGGCTTGTGCTATACTTATACTTAATTTCCCACGGATTTCCGTGTAGAGGGTTGATAAGGAGTATATGACAATGGAACAGCTTTTGAAGATTCTGGAAAACAACGCCCGGCTGCCCGTGGAGGACATTGCCACCATGCTGAACAAATCCCCCGCCGAGGTGGCGGCGATGATGGACCTTGCCCGGGCGCAGGGCATCATCAAAGGCTACAAGACCCTTGTGGACTGGGAAAAGGCCAAGGTGAACCGCGTGGAGGCGGTCATCGAGCTGAACGTCAGCCCCAAAAAGAGCCGCGGCTTTGACGAGATTGCAGCCACCATTGCCGCCTTTGACGAGGTGGAGAGCGTGCTGCTGATGAGCGGCGGGTACGATCTGCAGCTGGTGATCAAGGGGCAGACCTTCCAGGAGATCGCCCTGTTTGTGGCAAAGCGGCTGTCGCCGCTGGATGATGTGCTGTCCACCGCCACCCATTTTGTGCTGCGCACCTACAAAAAAGAGGGGCGGCTGTATCAGGATGAAGAAATTGATGAAAGAGAGTGCACGGTGCTGTGATGGATTATGATAAACTGATCGCGCCTGCCGCCAAGGCCATGCGCCCCTCCGGCATCCGCAAATTTTTCGATCTGGCCGCCGAAATGCCCGAGTGCATCAGCCTTGGCGTGGGCGAGCCGGACTTCAAGACCCCGTGGGCTGTGCGCGAAGCCGGCATCGACAGCCTTGAGCACGGCCGCACCCGCTATACCTCCAACGCCGGCTTAAAGGAACTGCGCGCCGAGATCAGCCGGTATCTGGAGCGGCGCATGAACCTGCGCTACGACCCCATGCGGCAGATTTTGGTGACCGTGGGTGGCAGCGAAGCCATTGATATGTGCATCCGCACGCTGGTAAAGCCCGGGGACGAGGTGATCATCCCGGAGCCCTGCTTTGTGTGCTACGAGCCCATCACCACCCTGTCCGGCGGCGTGCCGGTGCACGTTGCCTGCCGTCAGGAGGACGAATTCCGTCTGCGTGCCGATGCACTGAAAGCCGCCATCACCCCCAAGACCAAGCTGGTCATCATGCCCTTCCCCAACAACCCCACCGGTGCGGTGATGGAGCGGGAGGATCTGGAGGCCGTGGCCGAGGTGCTGCGCGGCACCGACATCATGGTGCTGTCGGACGAGATCTACGCCGAGCTGAACTACGGCCTGCGGCCGCACGTTTCCATTGCCACTCTGCCCGGTATGGCAGAGCGCACCATCGTGGTGAACGGCTTTTCCAAGAGCTACGCCATGACCGGCTGGCGGCTGGGCTACGCCTGCGGCCCGGAGGCGGTCATTAAAATCATGACCAAGATCCACCAGAGTGCTATCATGAGCGCTCCCACCACCAGCCAGTACGCCGCCATCACCGCCCTGAAAGAGTGCGATGGCGAGATCGACCGGATGCGGGACGAGTACAATATGCGCCGCCGCTTGGTGGTGCGCAGCTTCAACGATATGGGCCTGACCTGCTTCGAGCCTCGGGGCGCGTTCTACGCCTTCCCCTGCATCAAGAGCACCGACATGAGCAGTCAGGAGTTCTGCACAAAGCTTTTGGAGCAAAAGCACGTTGCCATCATCCCCGGCGATGCCTTTGGCGCTTCCGGTGATGGTTACTGCCGCGTCTCTTACGCTTACAGCGTGGAGCACCTGACCGAAGCGCTGAAGCGCATCCGGGAGTTTTTGGTGGAAAACAACATCTACCACGGCAACTGAGGAGGAACACAGATGGAACGGCGAGAGCAGAAAAACGCAGTGACCGTGCTGGCTCCGGCCAAGCTCAATCTGGCACTGGATGTGGTGGGGCTGCTGCCCAACGGCTACCATGCGCTGGACATGACCATGCAGACCATCACCCTGTACGAGCGGGTGGTGCTGCGCCGCAGCGCCGGGCTCAGTCTGCGTCTGCCGGGCAGCCTTGTGCAGCCCAACGATAAAAATACCGCCATCAAGGCGGCGCTGGCGTTCTTCCACTACACCGGGCTGCTGGCGGGGGTGGATATCACCATCTACAAAAATACCCCGGTGCGGGCTGGTATGGCTGGCGGCAGCGCAGACGCCGCCGCCGTGCTGGTGGGTCTGAACGCCCTGTACGGTGCGAAGCTTTCCATGAGTGAGCTGTGTGCGCTGGGTGCAGGCATCGGTGCGGACGTGCCCTTTGCCCTGATGGGCGGCACCTGCCGGGTGCAGGGTGTGGGCGACCTGCTCAAGGCGCTGCCGCCTGTGCCGGACTGCTGGTTCACGGTGGTGATGCCGGACTACGGCGTGTCCACCCCGGAAGCCTTTGCTGCCTACGATATCGTGGGCAGCAGCACCCACCCGGACTGCGAGGCGCAGGAAGCAGCCATCCGCGCCGGAGACTTGGACGCTGTATGCGCTGCCGCCGGCAATGCGCTGGAAGAGTGCAGCGGCGCAAAGGATAACGAGGCTATCAAAGCACTGCTCCGGGCGCACGGCGCTGTCACCGCGCTGATGACCGGCAGCGGTGCGGCAGTGTTCGGCGTGTTCCGGGATGAAGCCGCCGCCAGAGCCGCCGCAGCGGCAGCAAAGCGGCAGTGGCCGCAAGTCTACGTTGCCAAGCCCGACCGCGGCGGTGCTCGGGTGATCCGCTAAAAAAGTATAAACCTCCTTCCCGCAGGGCATACTGGCCCCAAAGGAAGGAGGTCTTTTTTGTGCAGACCTTTTACAAAATCTGCCTGCTGCTGCTCATCGTGGGCGGCGTGAACTGGGGGCTTGTGGGGCTGTTTCAGTTCGACCTTGTGGGCTGGCTGCTGGGCGGCAGCACCTCGGTGTGGTCCCGCATCGTGTTTGCGCTGGTGGGCTTGGCCGCCCTTGGCTGCATCCCGGAACTGTTCACCGAGGAACCGGAGGAAGAATAACAAAACGGCTGCTGTACTTTTGCGTGCAGCAGCCGTTTTCAGGTTATAGTTTTTCCAGCGAAAATATAAAATATTTTTCCGCGTAGCTTACTTGTCGTTATCCACATCGTCCCAGCCGATAAGGTCGGGCAGGGTCAAAGTTTCGTCCGAGCAGTGGTGGCTTGCGCAGCGCTGATCGGCAGCTTTCGTATGTATCACCTCGCGGGCAAGCTCCCGGATAGCAGTGCAGTCCTCTGGCAGGTCGGTCTGGCTGCGGCCGGAGTGGGTGAATAGGATCTGTCCCTCGTGGCCGACGATTAGGGTCATGGGCAAAATCTGCGGGGCATTGCGGTCGTAATGATAACCGGCATCCCGGGCACTTTTGTAGATGCGCTGGGCAGAAAAGCTCCAGCTCAGAAGCCCGCGTGCCTGTTCCACCCCCAAATAGCTGTACAACACACCCGGCGCATCGCAGATGATGGGGAAGGGAAACTCCTTCCCCTGCGTAGCTTCGGCCACCGCGCGGGGGGCTGTGCGCACCACGCAGGCCAGCCGCACACCCCGCAGCCGCGGCAGGGTCTTTAAGTAGCGGGTCAGGTATTCCCTGGTGACCGGGTGGTCGAACCCGGGCAGAAAGATCATGCACAGGGGCTCGGTGCCCGCACACAGGGCGTAAAAATCGTTGCCGGGGGTGGTGGGGGTGTCAAAGGTGAACCGGGGAATGGAAGTACCAACCAGATGCTCAGAGCTCATGCCGCAATTGCACATCCTTTCAAATGGTGATAAAAAAATCCACAGCCGTGCCCTGTGTTTGCAGGGGCACAAGCGGTGGATTGGATTACTATAAAGATCCCGCCCGGTCGTCTGCGGTCAATCAAACCTACCCTTACGGACAGGTGGGTGCCCTGTCTCCGGAATCACGCTTCCTCATCGAGCCTCCATGGTCGACCCATGGCGGGGAGGTCTGCAATCCACCGGAGAACTCCGAGCTCCCGTTGAATGATTAGTAGGATCATACAAACCGCAACAAATCGAGCCGGGCAGGAAGTCTTGCACGGTCAATCCGTCAAAGGACTTACTCGATATCGTAGTCCTCGCTCAGACGCTGTTCGAACAGCTTGCTGACTTCCATCAGCACCTCGTCGTCCTCTACAACGTCCAGATATTCGCCTTCGTCGTCCTCCCCGACACTCAGGATCACCAGCTGGGCGTCCTCGTTCAGGTCCTCTTCGTTCTCGGCGTATTCCACAACAGCCAGATAATGCACGCCCTTGTGGTCCAGCGCATCGATCACCTCAAAGGTGACCTCGTTGCCGTCCTCGTCCTCAAGGGTCATCAGGTCAGGCTGGTATTCTTCCTCAGTATTGGGGTTCTTGATCTCGTCAGACATAATACGCTCCTGTATTGCTTCATCACAAAAAGCAGTTGATGCTGCGGGCTGCACCCCGCTTGGTCTGCTTATAGTGTAGCGTGTTTTGCCCGGTTCGTCAAGATGCTTTTTCGCACAGAAATCATTGGATAAATTTTCACGCAATTTCCTCTCGCACTGTCGCGCAGAATATGGTATACTACTGGTTGAATCTTTTGCGCTGCGCGTGCAGCGTTGTAGTACAGTATATGGAACAGGGAGCGGGAGTATGTTGAAAAAATTAGGGGCAGTCTGTCTGGCGGCGGTGCTGCTGCTTACCGGCTGCACGCTGCGGCCGCAGGAAAACGGCAGCAAAGTCCAGAGCATCAGCCGCCCGGCGGTGGAATCGTCCGAGCTGCAGTTCACCCACCCGGCAGCGGGGGACACCGTTGCGGTGTTCGATACCTCTGCGGGTGTTTTCCGTGCGGTGCTCTTCCCGGAAAAGGCCCCGCAGGCCTGCGATAACTTCATTGGTCTTGTGCAGCAGGGCTATTATAACGGCCTTACCGTGAGCCGGGTGGAGAATCAGTTCGTGGTGGAAGCCGGGCAGGGCGCAGACGGCAAGGGCTCTACCATCTGGAAGGGCAGCCGCTACCCGGTGGAGACATCGGACAGCCTGCACCATTACGCCGGGGCGCTGTGCATGGGAGTGGATGCCTCCGGCGAGTGCGCCAGCGTGTTCTATGTGGTGGAGTCACTGCCGGGAGAACAGTCGGTGACGCAGGAGCTGGTGGACCAGATGAATGCCGCCGGTTACCGCGCCGAGGTGGTATCCGCGTACCAGACCGCGGGCGGTGCGCCCTATCTGGACTACACTGATACCGTATTCGGGCAGGTGTACGAGGGCATGGACATCGTGGACACCATCGCCCAGACTGCTGTGGACGAAAACCAGAAACCCACTACCGATATCACCATCAACAGCGTGAGCATCGAGACTTATCAGGGGTAAATAGTAAAGCCAAAAAAATGATGCCTGTGCGTGAGCACAGGCATCATTTTTTATATTTCCCCGGGGTGCTCCTTGCGCCATGCAAGGTAGTCCTCCAGAATCACCGTGGCGCTGACCGAATCCAAAATCTCCTTGCGGCGGCTGCCGTAGGTGCCGCTTTCGTCCAGAAGGTCGGCGGCGGCGCAGGTGGTCTGGCGTTCGTCCCACATCCGTACCGGCAGGCCGCTCCAGAGCTCCACGGTCTTTGCCAGCTTGCGGCTCTTGGCGGCACGCTCGCCCTCGGTACCGTCCATATTCAGCGGCAGACCGATCAGAATCATCTCGGCTTCGATTTCCTTGGCCACCTCGCAGACCCGGGCGGCTACCTTGTTGCGCGCCTTTAAGGTGATCTGGGGCGTGATGGCGGTGGTAAGAAATTCGGTGCGGTCGCAGGTGGCAAGGCCGGTGCGGCTGTCCCCGTAGTCAACGGCTAAAATCTTCATACAAAGTCCCTTTCCGGTGTGCAGGCTGTTTTTTTCAGTGTACCACAGCTGGCAGGGGATTGCAAAGAAAAGCTGTAGTTTTATCACCGGTTTCGTGTTACAATAAAGGCAAAAATCAACGAGCGGGAGGAAACCGAAATGCTGAAACTGGTTCTGGGCGCTTCCGGCAGCGGCAAGACCACCCTGCTGTATGCCCGCATCCGTGCCCGCGCCGAGGCGGGGAAGCGCAGCATCCTGCTGGTGCCGGAGCAGTTTACTTCCAGCACCGAGGCGCGCATCTACCGGGAGCTGAGCGATGCCCTTTCCGGCATGGTGGAAAGCTATTCCTTCACCAGTCTGGCCGAGCATATCCTTGCGGCGCTTGGCGGCGCGGCGGTGCAGACCCTGACCGATGCCGGGCGGGCGGTGCTGGTGCGCCGTGCGCTGGAGGAATTGCAGGATAACGTGCACTACTACTATCGCCACCGGCGCAGTGCAGCCTTTTGCCAGATGGCTGCCGAGACCATCGACGAGCTGAAAAGTGCCGGGCTTTCCGGACAGCAGTTGCAGGAGCTTGCCCGGGACTGCGGTACCGAGAGCGCAAAACTGGGCGAGTTGGCGCTTATTTTTCAGGGCTACGAGAGCCTGCTGGCGGGCACCGGCATGGACCCTGCCGACCGTCTAGAGCTGGCGGCTGACCGTCTGGAAGCTGCGCTTGCCCGGGACGAGCTGCCGGACTTTTTGCACGAGCGCGAGGTGTTCATTGATGAGTTCGACACCTTCAACGCGCCCAAAAAGCGGCTGATGGGCGCGATGCTGGCTGCGCTGCCCGCCGTGACGGTGGCACTGTGCGAGGACGGCGCACCCATGCAGCCCGGCGACTTGGAACTGTTCTCCGGTGCAAAGCAGGTGGCGGCGCAGTTGCGCCAGCTGGCGCGCAAAAACGGCGCACAGGTGGCCGCGCCGGAGCTGCTGCGGCGAGACCTGCGCCATAAAGATGCCCCGGGGCTTGCCGCCCTGACCGAGCTGCTGGAGACCGGCAGCTGCACCCCGCCGGAAAGCTCCCCGGAGCTGCGGCTGTTTGCCGCCGCCAGCCGGGAAGAGGAAGCCCGCTGCGCCGCTGCCGCCATCCGTCGCCTGATGCGGCAGGGTGTGCGCTGCGGAAAGATCGCGGTGGTCTGCCGCGATATCAGCCTGTACCGGGCTGCGGTGCGGTACGAGTTCCGCATGGCAGAGATCCCGCTGTACTGCGACGAGCCCACCACCCCGGAGTTCAGCGCACCCGCCACGGCGGTGCGGGCGCTGCTGGCACTGCTGCGGGGCGCGGACATGACCGAGCAGCTGACCGTGCTGGCCAAGACCGGCCTGTGTGACCTTACTGAGCCGGAAGTCTGCGCACTGGAAAACTACGCCTACACATGGTCGCCCAATGCGGCGGCGTGGCGGGCAGAATTTACCAAAAGCCCCCGGGGCTTCGGCGATGCCGAACTGACCGAGGAGGACACCCAGAACCTGACCCGTGCCGAGAACGCCCGCAAAAAGCTGGTGACGGCGGTGGACACTTTGCGCAGCAAGGTGCGCAGCGCTAACGCCGAGCAGATCAGCCGGGCGCTGTATTTCTGCCTGAAGGAGCTGGGCGCAGAAGGGCAGCAGGCTGCGCAGGTGGAGGATATCCGCGCCGCCCGGGGCATCCCGGCGGCAGAGGAAGCCGCACGCGAGTGGAACGTGGTGATGCAGCTGCTGGACGAGATGGCGCGGCTGCTGGGCAGTCAGGGCATCACCGTGCCGGAGTACGAGGATCTTTTCAGCCTGCTGCTGCGCTCCTCTGATTTGGGGCACATCCCGCAGACCTTGGACGCGGTGGTGCTGGCAAGCGCCGGTAAAATGCGTCTGGATGCGCCGGACTATGTGTTCGTGCTGGGGCTTGCGGAGGGAGAATTTCCCAGCACCCCGGCAGAAAGCGGCCTGCTGACCCACGCCGACCGTGACCTGCTGATGGCAAAACAGATCGACCTGCCGGACTGCTTTGAGAACCGCGTGGTGCGTGAGCAGGTCTGTTTTTACAAAGCCCTTACCGCCCCGGCAAAGGGGCTGTGGATGAGCTGGCCGAAAGGGCAGGGACAGACCCTGTGCGCCGCGCTGGAACCCATCGTGGAGGCATTGCAGCCCGCTGCGCCGCAGCTGGAACTGGTCGACCTTGCCGCCACCCCCGCAGACGGGTTGGATGTGCTGGGCGGCGGCTGGCCGCTGACCGAACTGGAATGCGCCAGCCTGACCGAGGCGCTGCGCGCCCCCGGCGAGGGGGTACAGGCACCCCGGGGACTGGCACTGCTGCAGCGCATGGAGCAGGACCCGCCCCGGCAGGTGCAGGATCTGCCCACGCTGGAAGCACTGCTGGGCAGGCGGCTGCACATCTCGCCCAGCCAGCTGGAAAAATACTATACCTGCCGCTACGGTTACTTTTTGCAGTATGTGCTGGGGCTCAAGCCCCGCCGCCGTGCGGAGCTTTCGGCCGACCAGAGCGGCACGCTGATGCACTGGGTCTTGCAGATGGCACTGGACCCCCACCCCGGGGCGGACAACCCCTGCGCCGGGCTGCGCCCATTCTTGGAGCTGGACGATGCCGCCATGGCCGACCTTGCCGCCGCGCTGGTGGATGAGTATGCGCGGCGCTATCTGCCGGAGGATACCGCACGCTTTGCCTATCTGCTCTCCCGGCTGAAAAAGAGCATGACCAGCCTGTTGTGCTATCTGCGGGATGAGCAGAACCAGTCCCGATTCAAGCCCGTGGCCTGTGAGCTGAAGATCGACCGGGGCGAGGATGCCGTGCCCGGGCAGGTGTACCGCCTGTCAGATGGGCGCACGGTGCAGCTGGTGGGCACGGTGGACCGCGCGGACGAGTGGATCGAGGAGGACGGCACCCGCTGGGTGCGGGTGGTGGACTACAAGACCGGCAGCAAAAAGCTGGACTTAAAGGAAGTCTACTGCGGGCTGGACTGCCAGATGCTGCTGTATCTGTTCAGCCTGACCCGGGATGCAGGCGGGCGCTTTACCGGCGCACAGCCGGCGGGCGTTTTGTATCTGCTGGCCGACCCCGCCCCCCAGACTCTGCCCCGCGGGCAGGCCGCCCGGGCGGTGGAGTACCAGCTGGACGGCCTTGTGCGGGACGAGCAGAAGATCTTTGACGCCATGGACGCGGACGAAACGGGCAAATATCTGCCCTTTGGCTACCGCAATGGCGCACCCAGCCCCTACCAGAAGGACAAGCGGGCAGACAGCGCCAAGCTCAACCGCATCCAGCTGCATCTGGACGACCTTGTTACCCAGATGGGCGAACAGCTTTACGGTGGGCGGATCGACGCCGAGCCGCTGGTGGTGAGCAGCAGCAAAAGCCCATGCACATGGTGCGATTACAGCTTTATCTGCTGCCACGAGACCGGGGTGCACGAGCGTGCGCTGGAAGCTCCTGCAAAGCCCTTTGAACCCGAGGAAGAAACCGAAGAAAAGGAGGAACAGCCGTGAGCGGACCTAAATGGACCCCGGCGCAGCAGGCTGCCATTGCCGACCGGGGCGGTGCGCTGCTGGTAAGCGCAGCCGCAGGCAGCGGCAAGACCGCCGTGCTGACCGAGCGGGCGGTGCAGCTGATCACCGACCCGGAACACCCGGTCAACGCCGACCGGCTGCTCATCGTCACCTTTACCAATGCGGCGGCGGCAGAACTGCGCGCCCGCATCGGGCAGGCGCTGCTGCACCGCAGCCAGTTGCAGCCCAGCAATGCCATGCTGCGCCGCCAGCGGATGCTGTTGCAACGCGCGCCCATCTGCACCATTGACGCTTTTTGTCTGAACCTGCTGCACAAGCACTTTCAGGCGTTGGATATCCCGCCGGACTTTGCCCCGGCAGACCCCGGCACCGTACAGCTGCTGCGGGGGGCGGCACTGGCCGAAACGCTGGAAAACGCCTACCGCGACCCGGATTTCTGCGCCTTTGCAGACCTGTACGGCAAGGGACGCACGGATAAACCGGCGGGCGATGCCATTTTGCAGATCTACGATTTTCTGCGGGCACTGCCGGACTACGACCGCAAGCTGGATGAATTTCTTGCGCCATACGAGCAGGAAAACGGCTTTGCCGCCACCTGCTGGCACGACCTGCTGCTGGCCGAAGCCGCCCGCTGCGCCAAGGCTGCGCGGGAGCTGCTGACGGCAGCATTGGCCGACTGCCGTGCGGATTTTGACCAAGAGTTGGCAGCTGCCGAGGAGAAAAAGACCCCCTCCGCCCGGGCAAAGGCACAGGCCACAGTGGCAGAAAAATACGAGGAGGCTGGTACAAGGCTGGAAAAAGCCGCCGCCCTTTTTGCGCAGGCGGAGCAGCTGGCAGCTGCCGGGCAGTGGGACCCGCTGTACGACCTGCTCACTCCCTATGTGCTGGGCATGGAGGAAGCCCCCGGCCTGAAGGGTATGAAAAAGCGTCGGGGCGGCGACCATAAGGCCGAGATCAAGACACGCTCGGACGAAGCCGCCGCCCTGTTCGAGCAGATGACCCAGCTCATCTGCTGTTCCGAAGCCGAAGCTGAGACCGACCGGCAGATCACCCTGCCCCGGCTGCGGGCGCTGTTTGCCGCCGTGCGGGACTTCGATGCCCGGTTCACGGCCAGAAAGCGGGAGCACAAGCTGCTGGAATTCAGCGATTTTGAACACCTTGCCCTGCGTCTGCTGCGCACCCCGGAGGGTGCGCCTACCCCCTTGTGCGAGAGCATCCGGCAGGACTACGCCGCCGTGATGGTGGACGAATATCAGGACACGAACGCCCTGCAGGATGCCCTTTACCGCTGTCTTGCCGCCCCGGCGGGGGATAACCTTTTCCTTGTGGGCGACTTAAAACAGAGCATCTACCGCTTCCGGCAGGCAGAGCCGGGTATCTTCCGGCAAAAGCTGGACAGTTGGCCGCTGCTGCCGGGCGCAAAAGCCCGGCCCCGCCCGCCGGAGGGTACCCCGGGCGCGGACGCTCTGCTGGCGCTGGATGCAAACTTCCGCTCTGCGCCGCAGGTGGTGGCGGGTATCAACTATCTCTTTGAGCAGCTCATGACCCCGGAGCTGGGCGATACCGCCTACGGGGACGGGCAGCGTTTGGTCTGCGGTGCACCCGGGGAATATCAGGGCAGCGTGGAGGTGCAGTTTTTGCCGGACGATGAGACCGAAACCGATGCGGGCTGGATCGCCGAGCGCATCGAGCAGCTGGTTTCTGCCGGGAAGCCGGTGCGGGAGGGCAGCACCACCCGCCCGGTACGGTACGAGGACTGCTGTGTGCTGCTGGCGGCGCGCACCGAATTCCCGGCCTATGTGGAGGCACTGACTGCCCGGGGCATCCCGGTATACGCCGACGCCCGGGAGAACCTGATGCTTGCACCCCACATCCGCCCCCTCATCGCCCTGCTCAAGGTCATCGACGACCCCTCGCAGGACATCTATCTGGCTGCCGCCATGCTGGGCCCCATGTTCGGCTTTACGGAGGATGACCTTGTGCGGCTGCGCGCCCGCAGCCGTCAGGTGCAGGCCGAACCGGCCAAAAAGCCTGTCCGCATCAGCCTGTACGGCGCACTGCTGCTGGCGCTGGAGGACCCAGCCGACGACCCCTTTACCGAGAAGGTGAAGGACTTCTACGCCCATCTCACCGCCTTGCGGCAGATGGCGCGCAGCGCCCCGGCAGAGCAGCTGCTGGAAGAAATTTTTGCCTCCACCGGCTATCTGGCGGCGCTGGGCGTGCTGGAAAACGGTGCCCGCCGCCGGGAGGATGCCCGCCGGTTTGCCTCCTTCTGCGCCACTTCCGGTACAGGCGGCATCTCGGCGCTGGTGCGCGCCATCGATGCCGCCGCGCAGGCCGGCAGCACCGGACAGGACACCGTGCCCAGCGGAGTTCATCCGGGGTGCGTGTCCATCATGACCATCCACCGCTCCAAGGGTTTGCAGTTCCCGGTGGTGTTCGTGGGAGATACAGCCCGCAAGTTCAATGCCTCGGATGTTCGTCAGCCGGTGCTGGTGCACCGCAGCTACGGCGCGGGGCTGCGGCTGCGCCCGGAAAACGGCGAGGGCGCTTACAAGACCGCCGCCTACACCGCGCTGGCCAACGTCCACGCCAAGGAACTGCGCAGCGAGCAGATGCGCCTTTTGTATGTGGCGCTCACCCGTGCGCAGGATAAGCTCATCCTTACCGTGCCCCTGAGCAGCGGCAAGACCGCAAAGCCCTTTGCCAAGGCGGCGGCTTTTCTGGCCGCGGGGGCGGGGGCCACGCTGCACCAACAGGCCAACAGCTTTGCCGACTGGCTGCGGGCGGCGCTGCTGGTGCACCCGGACGGCGGGGTGCTGCGGCAGCTTTCCGGCAACCGGGAGCTGCTGTTTGTACAGACCAAAAGCGTGATGGATATCAAGCTGTGCGACGATGCCGTGCAGCTGTCCGAGGAACCGGATGCAGACACAGCGGACGAAGCGCCGGAGACTGACCCGGTCTTGGTGGAAACGCTGCGGCAGAACTTTGCGTGGCAGTACCCGGCGGCAGCACTTGCACAGGTGCCCGCCAAGGTCAGCGTGACCAGCATCGTGCACAAGGCCGAACAGACCACGCTGGAGCGCCCGGGCTTCCTTTCCAAGGACGGACTGACCGCTGCCGAGATGGGCACCGCGCTGCACGCTTTTCTGGAGCATGCGGACTTTGCCCGGCTTGCCGAGGCCAAGGCTGCGGACACATTGGACGAAGCCATCCCGGCAGAGCGTGACCGTCAGGTGGCGGTGCAGCTGACCGCCCCGGAGATCGCGGAAAAGCTGGATGCGGTGTGCATCCGCCGCTTTGTGGAAAGCGAAGCCTTTGCTAAGATCTGTGCGGCGCAGCAGGTGCTGCGGGAACTGCCCTTTATCACCGCGCTGCCCGCCAGTGCGGTGCTGGCAGCGCAGGGACACGAGGCACTGCCCGCCGCCGCAGACGCGCAGGTGCTGGTGCAGGGCATTGCCGACCTTGTGCTGGTGTACCCGGATCATCTGGAACTGCTGGACTACAAGACCGACCGCCGCAAAGCCGAGAGCGATTTCCTGCGCGCCTACCGCGCTCAGCTGAACCTTTACGCCATTGCCATCGAAAAGCGCTTTGCACCTAAAAAGGTGACCTATAAGGGCATCTACTCCTTTTCGTTGGGCAAGCTGATTGAAGCGTAAAGAGACAAACAGGTGGTTTATCCGCAGCAGAGACTGTTTCAGCAAAAAAAGCCCCTGTAATGCTGCTTTCTGCTACGCCTCCTCCGGTAAAAATACAGCACAGCTGAAAAAAGGGTTCTTTTTTCTGTATAATCCCGCCGCAGCAGACCCATCCTCTGGTTATCATTTCCAGAAGAGGGGTCTGTTTTTTATGCTTCGCTGGTTTTCAAAACCGCTTTCCGTCCGGCAGATGCGGCTGCTGTGCGCCAGCTTGCTGGCGGGCTTTGCGCTATGCGGCGCTTTGCAGGGGCTGTGCTGGGGGCGCACCCAGCTGGATGCCGGGGCAGCTCTGTGCGCCGACACCCTGCGGCTGCACATCCGGGCAGCCAGCAATGCCGTGGCTGACCAGAGCGCCAAGCTCCGGGTGCGGGACGCGGTGCTGGCCGTGATGCAGCAGTGCCCGGCGCAGAGCGCGCCGGAGGCGCGGGCATGGGCGGCGGGGCAGCTTTTGCAATTCCAACTGGCGGCGCAGCGGGCACTAGCCGCACAGGGCATCCGCGCCCCGGTGCGGGTGTATCTTGTGAATATGTACTTCCCCGCCCGGCGCTACCCCACCGGTCAGTTGCCCGCCGGGCGGTACTATGCCGTGCGCATCGACATCGGCAGCGGCGGCGGGCGCAACTGGTGGTGTGTGCTGTACCCGGGGCTGTGCAGCTTTGCACAGGGCGGCTACGCCCTGCCTGCGGAAAACGACCTTGTCTGCGGGCAGTACATCCTGCGGTTCCGGCTGGTGGACTGGGCGCACCGGCTGACCGCCCGGCGGCAGACGGTACTGCTGGCGGGGTGACGCCACACCACGCCGGAGCATAGCATAGAGGGAAAGGAGGGATCCCTCTATGGCGATTCCCGGTTATTATTCCCTGCTCCAGCGCGGCTCCTCCGGGCCGGACGTGGCACTTGTGCAGACGTGGCTCAACGGTGTGCGCGATGGGTGCACATGGTACGATGCGCTGAAGGCGGACGGCAAATTCGGCACCGGCACCCAGCGTGCCGTGCAGGAGTTCCAGCTGAAAAACAAGATGAACATGGACGGCAAGGTGGGGCAGAACACATGGAACGTGCTCTACACCCGCTACACCGCAAAGCACGGGCTGAAGGTGCCCTACCCCGGCATCGTGCTGCGCACCGGCTCTTCCGGCGGCACGGTGCGGCTGGTGCAGCAAAAGCTCAACTCTCTGGGCGAGCGGCTGAAGGATGACGGCAAGTACGGTGCAGCCACCGCTGCCGCCGTGCAGCGGTTCCAGCGGCACAACGGTCTGACGGCAGACGGCAGCGTGGGCTGCGCCACTTGGGAGAAGATGTTCTGACCTGACCCCTTCAGTCGCCTGCGGCGACATCTTCCCCAAGGGGACGCCTTGTCGGATGCCGGAAAGTTTTCCGGCGTTGCGAAAGCCTCCCCCTTGGGGGAGGTGGCTTGACGCGCAGCGGCAAGACGGAAGGGGTAAGCACCTGCATTGTTTCCAGACATTGCAGGTGCTTTTTCTGTTCTCCTTGGTTGCGCCCGCAGCGGCGGCTGCGTTATAATAGGGCAAAGCGTTTTTTGAAAGGCGGTGTTCCTGTTTGCGTTTTCTGCATTTGTCCGACCTGCATCTGGGCAAGCGGGTGTGCGAATTTTCCATGCTGGAGGAGCAGCGGTATATTCTGGAACAAATTCTAGCCCTGCTGGATGAGACCCCTGTGGACGGCGTGCTGCTGGCCGGGGACCTTTACGACAAGCCCGTTCCCCCTGCCGAAGCGGTGCGGCTTCTGGACTGGTTTTTGACCCAGCTGGCGGCGCGGAAGCTGCCGGTGTTCGCCATCAGCGGCAACCACGATTCTGCCGACCGGGTAGCCTTTGGCTCTGCCCTGCTGGCCGACAGCCGGGTCTACGTCAGCCCGGTGTTCACCGGTGCGCCGCAGCCCATCCCCCTGCAGGACGCCCACGGCACGGTGGATGTGTACTTACTGCCCTTTTTAAAGCCCGCCATGGTGCGTCATGTCTGGCCAGACGACCCCATTGAGAGCTACAACGATGCCCTTGCCTGCGTGCTGCGACATTGCACCCCGGACCCCGGCCACCGCAGCGTGCTGGTGGCGCACCAGTTCGTGGCGGGTGCTGCCGCCTGCGAGAGCGAAGAGCCCTCGGTGGGCGGGGTAGACAGCGTGGACGCCGCCCTGTTCAATGCCTTTGACTATGTGGCGCTGGGGCATCTGCACAGCCCGCAAAAGGTGGGGCGGGAGACTTTGCGCTACTGCGGCACGCCGCTGAAATATTCCTTTTCGGAGGCGGGGCAGCAGAAAAGCGCTACCTTTGTGGAGCTGGGCGCAAAGGGCGAAGTACACATCACCACCACGCCCCTGACCCCCCGGCACGATCTGCGCGGGCTGCGGGGCAACTACATGGAACTGACCGACCGCAGCCGCTACGAAGGCACCGCCGTGGACGATTACCTGCACATCACCCTGACCGACGAGCAGGATGTACCGGACGCGCTGGCGCGGCTGCGGGTCATCTACCCCAACCTGATGCAGCTGGACTACGACAACCAGCGCACCCGCCAGCAGCAGGAGATCTGCGCCCCGGAGCGCACCGAAAGCATCTCCCCGCTGGAGCATCTGGCGGCCTTCTACCAGCTGCAAAATAACCAACCCCTGACCGCCGATCAGACGGCGTTCTGCCAAGCGCTGATCGAGGAGATCTGGAAGGAGGGCGACACCGTATGAGACCGCTGCGACTGACCCTTTCGGCCTTTGGCCCCTATGCCGCCCAGACTACCCTCGACCTTGAAAAGCTGGGCAAAGGCGGGCTGTACCTCATTACCGGCGACACCGGCGCGGGCAAGACCACCCTTTTTGACGCCATCACCTACGCGCTGTACGACCATTCCAGCAGCGGCATCCGGGAGGGCTCCATGCTGCGCTGCAAGTACGCAGACGACAAGACCCCCACCTTTGTGGAGCTGGAATTTGAGGTGCACGGCGTGCGCTACACGGTGCGCCGCAACCCGGAGTATCAGCGCCCCAAGGCCCGGGGCGAGGGCATGACCACCGAAAAAGCGGATGCCACCCTGACCTACCCGGACGACCGCCCGCCGGTGACCAAGGCGAAGGACGTGACCGCCGCCGTGCAGGAGATCATCGGGCTGGACTATAACCAGTTTTCCCAGATCGTACTCATTGCGCAGGGGCAGTTCACAAAGCTGCTCAACGCTTCTACCGAGGAGCGCAGCCGCATCTTCCGCAAGCTGTTCCGCACCCAGCGCTATGCCCAGCTGCAGGAGCGTTTACAGTCCGAAGCCGCCGCGCTGAACCAGCAGCGCACCGCCCAGAACGCCAAGCTGGACAGCCTGCTGGGCGGGCTGCAATTCAGCTCGGAGGACCCGGATTCCGAAGCACTGCGTGCCCTGTGCGCCCAGACCATACCGGAAACGGCGCTCGCCTTGCTGGATGCCCTGACTGCCCGGCAGGCGGCGGCGCTGGAGGAAACCGGCACCGCCCTGCACACCACCGAAGCCCAACTGGACACGGTGCAGCAGCAGCTGGGTGCCGCCGCACAGGCGCAGCGGCTGGCGCAGCAGCTGGCTGCCCGGCAGGCAGAACTTGCCGCCGCAAAGCCCGCGTTGGACGCTGCCCGCGCCGAAGCCGACCGCCACGCCGGGGACGCTGCGCAGCTGGATGCCCTCACCGCGCAGGTGACGCAGGCGCAGAGCGCCCTTGCGGCCTATGACGCGCTGGACGCCCTCTGCCGCCAGCAGACCGAAGCGCGGGACGCCGCCCGGCTGGCGGCGGCACAGGCGCAAAAGCGGCGCACCCAGCTGGACAGCCTGAACTCTGCCCTCGCCGCCGCTGAGACCGAACTTGCCGCACTGGCAGACGCGGATACCCGGCTTTTGGCGCTGCAAACCCGCAGTGCCCAGCTGGCACAGCGCGGCGAAGCGCTGGCAAAGCTGGAACAGCGCCTTGCCGACTGTCAGCGGCAGGCCAAAGCCGCGCATAAGGCACAGGAGAGCTACCGCGCCGCTGCCGCCGCACAGGACGAAGCCCACGCCCGGCGGGACGCACTGGAACGGGCATTCTTGGACGCACAGGCCGGGCTGCTGGCCGAGGGTCTGACCGAGGGCGTACCCTGCCCGGTGTGCGGCAGTACCCATCACCCTGCCCGCGCCCTGCTGCCCCACACCGCGCCCACGCAGGCGCAGGTGGCAGCTGCACGGCAGGCTGTTGCCGCGGCTGACCGGCAGGCACAGACTGCCAGCGCTGCCGCCCAGAGCGCCCTTGCCGCTGCCAACGAAGCCAAAACCTCCCTCCGGCGGGATGCCGAGACTCTGCTGCCGGAGCGCTTTACCGCCCCGGAGGGCACGGTACCCCTCACCTTTGCCCTGATGACCAACGTGCTGGCCGAGGAAACCGCCGCTTTGCAGACGGCACAGGCGGACTGCGCCGCCCAGTGTCAACGGACCGAAGCTGACTGCCGCCGCAAGGCACAGCTGGAAGCCGACCGACAAAACAAGACCCGCCAGCGCCCGGCGCTGGAACAGGCCGCTGCCGAAGTCGACCGCAGCGCCGCCGCCCAGAATGCCAGCGCAGACGCGCTGGAAGGGCAGATCGCAGAGCGGCGCGCCGCCCTGCCCTACCCCCGGCGCGCGGACGCACAGGCGGCGCTGGACAAGCTGGAAGCCGACCGCAGTGCCCTGCGCACCGGCATGGACACGGCACAGCGCCGCCTGAAACAGGCCGAGCAGGCCGTTGCCGCTTCCGAAGCTGCCGTAGAGGCGCTGACCGCACAGCAGACCGCCGCCCAAAAGGAGCTGCCTGCCCGCAGCGCCGAGGAGCTGACCGCACAGCAGGCCGAACTGACCGCCGTACGGGAGGCTTTGCGCAGCCGGGAAAAGCAGCTTTCGGCACAACTGCTGCCCAACCACAAAACGGCAGCGCAGTACCACGCCGCCGCCGAGGCGCGGCAAACACTGGAAAGCCGGTGGCAGTGGGTCAGCGCACTGGCTGCCACGGCGGGCGGCACTTTGACCAGCAAGCAGAAGATCCGCCTCGAAGCCTACATCCAGATGAACTATCTGGACCGCATTCTGCGCTACGCCAACACCCGCCTGATGCAGATGACCGCCGGGCAGTACGAGCTGGAACGCATCGGTGCAGAGAACCAGCGCAGCCAGTCCGGGCTGGACCTTGGCGTCATCGACCACTACAACGGCACCCGCCGCAGCGTAAAGACCCTTTCCGGCGGCGAGAGCTTCAAGGCCTCGCTGGCGCTGGCGCTTGGCCTTTCGGACGAGGTGCAGAGCAGCGCCGGGGGCATCCGGCTGGACACTTTGTTCCTGGACGAGGGCTTCGGTTCACTGGACGAGGAATCGCTGGAACTGGCCATCCGGGTTCTCTCCGGCCTGACCGAGGGCGACCGGCTGGTGGGCATCATCTCCCATGTGGGGGCGCTGAAGGACCGCATCGACCGGCAGGTGGTGGTGCGCAAGGCACGCACCGGCGGCTCCACCATAGAACTGCGGGTGTAAAACGCCGCCGGCGGGGCACACTAGGGGCGGAGGTGAATTTTGATGAATTCTCTGGAACCCTTCATCTGCCGCGAACTGGAAAACCAGCCCGGCACCGCTGCCGCCCCGCAGGCAAACAGCAGCCGCAATGCCCCGCCGCTGGGCAGGATGCCCCTGCAGCCCCCGGCTGCGCCGGACACGCCCGGCACCCAGCTGCCGCCGCAGGAACTGCCGCAGCCGGAAAAGCCCGGCGTCCCCATGACCGACGGCACCCCCATGGCCTGCCGCCAGAAGAATGCCGCCGCCTTTCTGGCCGGGGACGTACAGACCAGCGTGATGGCGCACTACGCGCCCGGGTTGTTCAGCACAAAGCAGAAGCTGCACAGCCGTCACCCCGCCCCGGACGAGGACACCGCCGCCGTTTTGGAGCTGGTGGAATGGCGCGAGGACGCCCCTTACGGCTGAGCGTAACAAAAATTTTTTAAAATATTTCAGTTTACCTGTTGAAATCTCGCCGCACTTCCCTTATTATGGTAGCATACAAACATAAAGGCAGGTTTTGCAATATGGCAGAGATCAAATACGAAGTTGTCCAGCGTGTAGCCGTGCTGAGCCAGCGTCCCCGCGGCTGGGAGCGTCAGCTGAACCTTATCAGCTGGAACGACGGCGAGCCCAAGTACGACATCCGCGACTGGTCCCCGGACGGCACCCGCATGGGCAAGGGCATCTCCCTGAGCCACGACGAGCTGGCCATCCTCAAGGGCATTCTGGAGGATATGGAGCTGTGAGCGGGGGCGACCGCGCAGAGTTTCTGGACATCTGGCAGCAGCACGTCACCCGCCCGGGCAGCGAAAAGCTGCTGGACTGGCTGGACAAAAAGACGGATTTTTTCACCGCACCGGCCTCTACCCGCTTTCACGGAGCCTGTGAGGGCGGGCTGTGCATGCACAGCCTGAACGTCTACCATGCGCTGCACGACAGCTTTTTCACCGAGGGTGAAAGCGAGGAAAGCTACGCCATCTGTGCCCTGCTGCACGATCTGTGCAAGGCCAACTACTACAAGCTGGGCACCCGCAACGTGAAGAACGAAGCCACCGGACAGTGGGAGAAAGCGCCCTTTTACAGTGTAGACGACTTATTTCCCTACGGCCACGGCGAAAAGAGCGTGTTCCTCATCGAGCGGTTCATGAAGCTGAAGGTGGAGGAGGCGGTTGCCATCCGCTGGCACATGGGCGGCTTTGACGATGCTGCCCGGGGCGGCTGTTTTGCCATCTCGGAAGCCTACGACAAGTACCCTCTGGCGGTCAAGCTGCACATCGCAGACCTGCAGGCTACCTATCTGATGGAGCACCGCACCAGCAATATGCGCTAGAGAACAAAAAAGCGTTGCACAGTGTTCTGTGCAACGCTTTTTTCATTATCCGTTTTCTTTATTGCAGTACATCCGGGCGTCAGCCTGACGGATGGCCTCAGTCAAGGGCTGCACATTGCACACCCCGCCAATGCTTACCGAAAGCCGGATCTCAGGGTGGCTGGACACTCTTGCTGCCTGCACGGCATCCTTCACGCGCCGGATCACGTTCTCCATCCCGTGGGGGCGGCTTTGCGGCATCAAGAGCAGAAATTCATCGCCGCCGTAACGGATCAGGATATCCGTCTCCCGCAGACAATTCTGCATTGCTGCGGCCACCGTTTGCAATGCTTCATCCCCTACCAGATGCCCAAATCTGTCATTGACCGACTTGAACTGATCCACATCGATCATGGCCACGCCGCCGCGCATCTCGCCGCCTGCAAGAAATTTATCAAAATAACTGCGATTGTAGGCTCCGGTCAGGGGATCCACAAACGCGCTGCGCTCCATCCCATCACAGCGATCCAGCAGCAGCCGGTGTCCGCCCATATCCAGCCAGCGGCCATCCGTCAACCGAGTGACCATCTCCAGCATACAGCCTCTGCCGCTCACCTCAATGTACTTGGAGATGACAAAGTAGGCTTCCTCGTCCTTAAACTCGATCTTGTTCAGGCTGGTCTTGCGGGCATAGGCCTTGGCCGAGATGCAATTTTCGCACCGGATGTCCCGGTTCCATACCATGTGGCAATGGCCGGGCTTTTCGGTCAGGATTCCATCGCTGTCCAGCGCAAGCACCTTGCGGTGCTCCGGGTCCACCAGACGCACCACATCAAAGATGTTCTGCAACCGCTGCAGGAACCGGGCGGGATTCTCCTCCAGACCGACTGTATTCAGCAGCTCCGTCTGGCGCTCTACACGGCGTTGTTCATCGGTCAGCTGCCCCAGCACATTCACACAGCGGCGCACTCCGGTACCGCTCCAGATCGTATGCAGCGCCATCCGGTGCAGCCGCGGCTCTCCGTCCCTCTGCACCATCACCGGCAGCACCACATCCGGCGTTTCCGGTGTGACCCGGCTTATGGCTTTGGAAAGCTTGCGACGATCCTGCTCGTTCAGAAAGCTGAGCCCCTTACCCTGTGCAAAATCGGCCACCGTTTTTTGCTGCATGGGCTCGGCATGGTAGTCATGCACGGTCACGCTGCCTGCCAGTAAGTCGTAGTCGAACCGGATGCCGCCGCATTGGGCGGCATAGAAATCCGTGCGCTCTTTTTCCTGCTCCAGCAGCAGCTGGGAGTGGTTTTCTCGGGGCAGCGCTTCCCGGTGCAAGATTTCCTCGGAAAGACGGTAGGTCTCCTGCCGGAAGCCCCTGTCCCACTCCGAACGGTGCAGCTCGACGCGCAGCTGTTCCGAGGACTCCCGCAAACAATCCAGCAGCAACGGATTAAAAGCACCGCACTCGCCGTTCAGGATCATACGCAGCGCCGTGTCGTGGTCGTAGGTGTGCTTATAGCAGCGCTCGCTGGTCAGGGCGTCATACACATCCGCCAGCGCCACCACCTGCGCTGCAATAGGGATCTCGTCCCCCTTCAGCCGGTCGGGGTAGCCATTGCCGTCCCAGCGCTCGTGGTGCCAGCGGCAGATAGCGTGCGCCACCTGCAAAAGCGGCTCGTCCCGGGCAATAGACTGTCCCAGATCCTGCAGCATCTGCGCACCCGCTACGGTATGCGTCTTGATGGTGGCAAACTCCTCAGCAGTCAGACGTCCGTGCTTGTTCAGAATAGCCTCCGGGATGACGATCTTGCCGATATCGTGCAGCGCTGAGGCGGTGCTGATGCGGGCAATATCGCTTTCGTCCAGCTGGTAGCGGTCTGTCTTTTTCGCCAGTTGGTGCAAAAACAGATCGGTCAGGGTACGGATGTGCAGAACATGAAGTCCGCTCTCGCTGTTGCGGAACTCCACCACATGGCTCAGGATGCTGATCATGAGCACATTGTTGTGCTCTTTTTCGTACACCTGATCGGTAACAAGACGGGTGAGCCGTTTTTGCTTGGCGTACAGCATAAGGATATTCTTCACCCGGCGCAGGATCATGATCCGCTCGAAGGGGCGGCGGATATAGTCTGCCACGCCTAGATCATAAGCGCGCTCGATGTTGGCGGTATCCTCTGCCGCCGAGATGACAATGACCGGAATTTCGTCCAGCCATGCGTGACACTTCATCACCCGCAGCACGTCAAAGCCATCCATGACAGGCATCATCAGATCCAGCAGCAGCAAGGAGATATCCGCGCGCTGCCGCATGATTTCCACCGCCGCCGCACCGTTCTCTGCTTCCAGATAATCATAGCTATCGCCCAGTATCTCCTTGAGCAGGATGCGGTTGATCTCGGAATCATCCGCGATCAGGATCTTCGGTTTATCGTTCATGGCCATGTTTTCCCTTCTGTCCCCGGCTCAGTCCCGGGCACACCGCCCGCTTCCATTTTTTGTATTCATCTATACTTTAATGGATTTTGCAACAAAATGCAAGGCCAAGCGCAGCATTTCTGCCATTTTCCAGTATTTCCCGCAAACGTTTTCATTCCATGCTGTATAAATACAGTCCACTTTTTACAGAACTCTTTGCAAATACTGTTCGAAAGCAAGTCGTTTGCCGTTACAATCTTTCCTGTGAAAATGCGGTTACGCGCTCCGAAAGAAAAAGGACTGCTGCGCAGTAATACGCAACAGTCCTTTTTAATGTTCACTCTTGGGGCATCATGGCATCGAACCAACCCAACAGTTCCACAGCCATCTGTTCTAGCCGAGTCCTCGGCTGCCATGCAGGCTGTGCAGACTCCGGGGGCAGTACCTGCTCCGGGGTGCAGAGAAGTTCTGTCGTTTCCAGGGCGGGCTGTTCACTTACAGCTTGTTCCTCCGCAGCCTCACACTGCGGCACAGCCTCAGGGGCTGCGTCCGACTGCACGAGCACTTTCGGGGCAGTCTGCTGCATGGCAGCAAGGGCGGCTTCGGCTCTGCGGCAGGCGGCCTCGGCCTGTTCTGCCCGGGCATTAGCCTGCTCCAACTGCTCCCACGCCTGCTCACAGGCGGCCTCCAACTCTGCATTATCGTGCTTAAGGGCAAGCAAAGTGCGCTCAAAGGCAAACATCCGGGTCTGGTACCGGCGCACCTCGGCGCGTGCCGCAGCCAGCTTGCGGCTCAGCTGCTCTGCCTGCGCCCGGGCGCTTTCCGCCTGTGCTGCGGCAGATACCTGTACAGCAGTCTGCCGGACAAATTGTCCGCGCAGGATACCGGTCTCCCGCTCCGTCTGCACCATGATGCCCTCCCTGCACACCTTGCACGGGACTGGCGCTGACCGCATGGGTCCAACTGCCAGCCCCATTGTAGCCTGTTATTACTTACGCTTGTTCAGGATAGCCAGCAGCTCGTCGTAGTAACGGTTATCGCTGCTTTCCTCCTCTACGGCCTTCTTTTCGGCCGGTGCAGCAGCCGGAGCAACATTAACTGCCGGGGCTGCGCTTGCGACAGTGTCACTGCTGAACACCGCAGACGGCACAGACTGTGCACCGCTCATGGCATTGTTGATGCTATTGCGCAGGTCGCTGGCGCTCTTGTTGTCAAAGCCGGTAGCCACAACCGTCACGCGCATCTCGTCGGACAGGTTCTCATCAAAAGCAGTACCCCAGATGATGTTTGCATCGGGATGCGCGCTCTGGGTGATGAGGCCTGCAGCGGTCTCCACGTCCTCCAGACCGATGTCCGGGCTGGAAGTGATGTTGATAATAACACCGTGTGCACCGGCGATGCTGGTCTCCAGCAGCGGGCTGGAAATAGCAGCCTTGGCGGCGTTCTCGGCCTTGCCTGCACCCTTGGCGCTGCCCACGCCCATGTGGGCGTAGCCGGCATCCTTCATAATGGAGCGCACGTCGGCGAAGTCCAGATTGATGAAAGCGGGCACATTGATCAGGGCAGAGATGGACTCAACGCCCTGACGCAGCACGTTATCAGCAGCCTGGAAGGCGTTCATCAGGGTGATCTTTTCCTGACTGATCATCTTCAGGCGCTCGTTGGGGATGACGATCAGGCTGTCAACGTGCATCAGCAGATTGGCAATGCCCTGCTCGGCCAGACCCATCTTGCGCTTGCCCTCAAAAGAGAAGGGCTTGGTAACGATGCCAACGGTCAGGATGCCCAAATCGTGTGCCACCTCGGCCACAACGGGTGCCGCACCGGTACCGGTGCCGCCGCCCATACCGGCGGTGATAAAGACCATCTGGGAGCCCTTGAGGGCATTGGCGATCTCATCCTTGCTTTCTTCAGCGGCGCGCTGGCCGATCTCCGGGTCTGCACCCGCACCACGACCCTTGGTCAGCTTGGAACCCAGCTGCACCTTGACCGAGGCATGGTTCTTGGCCAGTGCCTGCTGGTCAGTATTCATAGCGATGAACTCCACGCCCTGCAGGCCGTCGCTCACCATGCGGTTCACAGCGTTGCCGCCGCCGCCGCCCACACCGATCACCTTGATCGTCGTAACGTTCTCGTCCATTTCTTCATCGAGCATCAATGCCATAACTTTGTCCTCCATCGGATTTTTATGTGGAACTGTGCATAAACCACACAGAAATTATCTTACAATACTTATATAATAGTATCGTATCATCTTTTCGCCCCGATTGCAAGACAAAATTGTTTTTTTACCTGTGATTTTTTCTCGACCCTGCTCTGGACAGGTATTTCCTGCCAAATCTGTGCGCCCAGCCCCGCCAAAAGCCGGTCAAGATCCGCATACCCACGCCGGACAAATTCCACCCCGCTAAGGTGGCTGTTCCCATGGGCAGCCAATGCCGCAAGGATCAGCGCCGCCCCGCCGCGCAGGTCCGGTGCGGTCAGCTTTGTCCCGTGCAGCGCCCCGGCGGGCTGCACATACAGGGTGCGCTCTGCTACCCGGACGTTTGCCCCCAGCGCCGCAAAGCCTTCCGCACAGGCAAAACGGTTTTCAAACACCCTGTCCTGCAAGCAGCTTTCGCTCTGTGCGCAGAGCATCACCGCCGCCAGCAGCGGGGCGGCGTCTGTGGCAAGGCCGGGATAGGGGCCGGTGTGCACATTTCCCGCGCCGCGCAGCGCCCCGAACCGTGAAATGGCGGCGGTATCTCGCGCACGCTCTACGGTGCAGCCCATTTGTTCCAGAATTTCCAGCAGCGGCGCATACAGCCCGGGTGCGCAGCCCGCCAGCTCCACCCGGCCTCCCGCTACTGCCGCCGCACAGGCCAGCGTGGAGGCGATGATGCGGTCTGCCACCGGCGTAAAGGTGCAACCTGCAAGGCAGCGCTTTCCCTGCACCCGGATGGTATCGGTGCCCGCGCCCTCCACGCAGCCACCGCAGGCGTTGAGGAAAGCGGCAAGATCTGCGATCTCCGGTTCTTTTGCGGCACCATGCAGCACGGTTTGTCCCTGTGCCGTGGCAGCGGCCAGCAACAGCGTCTCGGTAGCGCCCACGCTGGGAAAAGCGAGACAAATTTCTGCGCCCCGCAGCCCCGCCGGGGCGTACAAAGTAAGCTGTCCAGGCGCTGCGGGCAGCTGCCGCACTCCCATCTGTGCCAGCCCCTGCAAATGCAGGTCGATGGGTCTTGCCCCGATGCGGCAACCTCCGGGCAGCACGGTGCTTACCCGCCCCAGCCGCGCCAGCAGCGGCGCGCAAAACAGGATAGACGCCCGCATCCGGCCTGCGGCTTCCGGTACAAGGTCGGTGCGCACGGGCCGCCCCTGCACGGTCAGCGCTGTCCCCTGCCAGCCCGCCGTGCTGCCCACGCCCCGCAGCAGGGCAAGACAGTCCTCCACATCGGTCAGGCGCGGCACATTTTGCAGCCGCACCGGCTCACTGCACAGCAGCGCAGCTGCCAGTAACGGCAGCACACTGTTTTTGGCCGCAGGCAGCTCCACCCTACCCTGCAAAGGCCGTCCGCCCGTAATGATCCAATCCCCAGCCATGCCAAGACCCCCGTTCTGCAAAAGATACCCCATGGTATGCAAAACGAGGGTCTTTGGTCAAAGAAATGCACCGGAAACGGCATTCCTGCTGTCTGCGGGATTTGTCCGGTCATTTGTCCGCTTTTTTCGGCTTTCCTGCACCGGTATTTCCCCTTTGCGGCTGGAAATGCCGGTCTTTATCAGCTTTCGCCCCGGGAGACGGAAAGCACGATGCCCATCTCGCCCAGAAGCATCATCAGACTGGTGCCGCCGGAGGAGAAAAAGGGCAGACTGATGCCGGTGTTAGGGATGGTATTGGTGACCACCGCGATGTTCAGCACCGCCTGCAATGCCACCTGCACCACAAAACCCACCACCAGCAGCGCGCCGAACCGGTCCGGTGCGTGTGCCGCCAGCGTGATACCCCGCCACAGCAGCGCACTGAACAGCAGGATGACCGCACATGCGCCCAGAAAGCCCAACTCCTCGCAGAGGATGGAAAAAATAAAGTCGTTCTGCGGCTCCGGCACGAACAGATGCTTCTGGCGGCTGTTGCCCAGCCCCAGCCCTGCCGCCCCGCCGGAGCCGATGGCGTACAGGCTCTGGATGGTCTGGTGGCCGTCGCCCAGCGGGTCGGCAAAGGGGTCCAGCCACGAGTTGAGCCGATCGGCGGCGTAGGGCACCAGCTCCGGCATCAGCACGATGGCCGTACCGATGGCGGCAGCGCCGCCCGCCCCTGCCAGCATGAACCACCGCAGCCCGGTGCCGCCCACGAACATGAGCACCGCGCCGATGCTCAAAATCAGCACCGTGCCGGAAAGGTGGGGCTCCAGCAGCATAAGCACCGCCACCACCCCCAGCACCAGCGCAAAGGGCACTACCCCCACCGCAAAGCTGCCCATGCGGTCATGGTTCAAGGCAATGATATGGGCAAACACCAGCACCACCGCAAATTTGGCGATTTCGCTGGGCTGTAATGTGCCCAGCCCCGGCAGCACCAGCCAGCGCTTGCAGCCGTTATACTCCGGCATGAACAGCACCGCCGTCAGCAGCACCAGCGAGAGCGCCAGCAACGGCCATGCCAGTTTGTGATAGATGTGGTAGTCCACCCGGCTGGCCGTCCACATGGCCCCCAGCCCCATGGCGGCATACAGCAACTGCGGCCGCACATAGGCAAAGGCGTCCTGCCGCCGGTACAGCGCCACCGCGCTGCTGGCGCTGCACAGCATCACCAGCCCAAAGGCTACCAGCGTGAGCACCAGCACCAGAAAGGGCAGATCCATGGGCGGCAGCGGCCGCAGCAGCCCTTTGCGGGCAGCAGTTCTGTGCAATCCCGGTCACCTCCGTTTCTGTTATTGTACGCGGGTGCGGAGGCAGTTAGTCATATGACCCGCCGCCGGGCGCATAAACTGCCCGCAAAGGGGGTGCTGCCATGCGCGGCTCAAAACCCACGGACGCCCTGCGCACGTTACCGGAGCGGGCGTTCCGTCTGCGGGCACGGCTCATTGCGGTGGGGTTGTGCGCCGTCTGCTTTGCAGGGCTCATCGGGCGGCTGTTCTGCCTGCAATTATGCACCGGCGGCTGGTACACCCAGCGGGCGCTGGGGCAGCAGTTGCGAGACACCGTTGTACCCGCCGACCGGGGCAAAATATACAGCGCCGACGGCGCACTGCTGGCCGCCAACAGCAGCTGCTGGACCCTGCGTGCCAGCCCCCGGGAGATGCCGGAAGATAAGCTTGCCCTTGCCGCAAAGGGGCTTGCAGAGATACTGGAGCTGGACGAGACAAAGCTGCTGGAAAAGTTCAGCGACCGGCGCTCCAACGACTGCCTTTTGCGCTACCGGGTGGAGCGAGAAACCGCCGATGCCGTGCGGGATTTCTGCGCGGCGAACGGCATTACCGGCGTGCGCATCAATCAGGACTCCAAGCGCTGGTACCCGCAGGGAGAGCTGCTGGCCTCGGTGCTGGGTTTCACCAATGTGGACAACGCCGGGGTCAGCGGGCTGGAGCTGAAATATAACGACACCCTTACCGGGCAGAACGGGGTGGTACTGACCGCCGTGAATGCTTGGGGCTACACGCTGGCGCAGAGTTACGAGACGGAACTTACGCCCGTGGAGGGCAGCGGGCTGCGGCTGACCATCGATGCAAATATTCAACATTATCTTGAAAATGCGTTGAATTATGCGGTGCAGGAGCATCATGTAGCCGCCCGCAGCGTGGGCATCGTGATGGAAGTGAACACCGGGGCAGTGCTGGCCATGGCCACCACCCCGGCCTACGACCCCAACCAGCCCCGGGTGATCGCCGACAAAGCCACACGCGCCGCCGTGGACGCCCTTTCCGGTAAAGAACGCACCGCCGCCCTGCAGCTGGCACAGCAGACCCAGTGGCGCAACAAGGCGGTGAGCGACCTGTACGAGCCGGGCAGCGTGTTCAAGCTCATCACCTGCGCGGCGGCGCTGGACGCCGGTGCTATCACCCGGCACTCCACCTTTTACTGCGGGGACTCCATCTCGGTGGCGGGCACGCGGTTCCACTGCGCCAACCACAAGCGCCACGGCAGCCAGACCGTGACGCAGGCGCTGGAAAACTCCTGCAACCAGAGCTTTATCCAGATTGGGGCGCGGCTGGGCAAACAGGCTTTCTGCGATTATTTTGCTGCCTTCGGCCTGCGGGAGCCCACCGGCATCGACCTGCCCGCCGAGCCGAAAAAGAGCCTGTACTACACCGCCGACCGCATGGGCCCGGTAGAGCTGGCCTCTTGCGCCTTCGGGCAGAGCAGCAAAATCTCGTATCTGGAAATGGCTGCTGCCGTCTGCGCGGTGGTAAATGGCGGCAGACTGATGCAGCCGTATCTGGTATCGGACATTCTTGCACCGGACGGCAGCATTTTGCAGCACAACACCCCAGTGTGCAAGCGGCAGGTGATCCAACCCGCAACCTCCGCCGCCATGCGGGAGATGATGGAGGCGGTGGTGCTGTACGGCGGCGGACGCAACGCACAGATCGCGGGCTACCGGGTGGGCGGCAAAAGCGGCACCAGCCAGAAGCTGGACAGCACCGACGAGAAAGCCCGCATCGCCAGCTTTGTGGCGGTGGCACCCATTGACGACCCTCAATTTTTGTGCCTGATTTGTCTGGATGAGCCCCACAGCTGGACCACCGCTGGCGGCAGTCTTTCGGCGCCGGTCTGTGCGGAGGTGCTGGAGCAGACGTTGATGTATAAAGGCATCCCCCGGGCAGCGGACACCGGCAGCGCAGATGCGCCGACTGCCGCCCTGCCCGCCGATGGAGACAGCTTTGACGGGGCGTGACGATTTGGAATGCGCGCCGCGGGATTACCCCTTCCGTCATCGCCTGCGGCGATGCCACCTTCCCCAAGGGGACGGCTTT
>OLGM01000341.1_pt1 | contig 31804 bp, 26 predicted proteins | sample 1606001 | NCBI WGS metagenome assembly OLGM01 (sample SAMN03283294) | human gut metagenome | biome: human-associated habitat; material: feces | host: Homo sapiens | place: Peru | collected 2012
GTATCAAAAATTCGGGCGTTTGTATAGGCTTTTTTGAGAAACTCCGAACTTTCTTTCCATTTTGTTACCTGAAATGTGGTCTGTGCAACTGCAAAAAGGGGTTTTTGGGGGTCAGAAGGGCCTTTCCACGCCTCTAATTCGGCTAAATCGGCAAAAACGAACACCTCACCCCGGGTGTGTCCCACGATGCCCTGCACCTCCGGGTGGGTCTTATCCCCCGCCACCAGCAGCACCGCACCCTCTTTTTCGGCCTGTGCGGCAATGCGCTGGATCTTCTGCACAAAGGGGCAGGTGGCATCATGGTACGGGATGCCGCGCGTCTCCAGTTCGTCGCATACGCTGCGGGGTACCCCGTGGCTGCGGATGACCACCTCGCACCCGGCAGGCACATCCTGCACAGTGTCTACCACCTGTGCACCCTTGCGCTGCATATCCTCCACCGCCTGCGGGTTGTGGATCAGCGGACCCAGCGTAGCCACCTTATGTCCCTCGGCCAGCAGGCCGTAGGTCAGTTCCACAGCGCGGTTCACGCCGAAGCAGAACCCCGCTGTTTTCGCCAAACGGATCTCCATTTTTACGCCCCCATCTTTTCCCATGCTTCCAGCAGCGCCTGCTTGTTGGCACGGAGTTTTTTGGTGTCCCGGCGGCCCTCCATGGCAAACTGCGCTGCGGGCATCGGCTCGCCGTAGATCACCCGCACCTTGCAGAACAGGTGCATCTTTCCGTCCGGGGTGTCGTACAGGATGCGGCAGGGTACAACGTCCACCCCGGCCTCGGCGGCAATGACGAACAGGCCGCTCTTGGGGGGCAGGAGCTTACCCTCCTTTTCGCGGGTGCCCTCCGGGAAGATGAGCAGCGTCTCGCCCTGCTTGCAGGCCTCCACCGTCTGGGAGATGACCGCCATCTCGTCCTTGGTGCCGCGGACGCACACGCCGCCGCAGCAGCGGAAGAACCATGTCAGGAAACCATTGATCTCGAACAGCTCCTTTTTGGCGAATGCCACCATCCTCCTGCCCCACCGGGTGACAACGATAAACACCGGGTCGATGGCAGACACATGGGTGGGTGCGAGGATATAGCCCTTCGTCTGCACCTTTTTCAGGTTTTCGCGTCCCTCCACCCGGATGCGGAAACCGATGTGCCACACAAGCCACGCAAGGGGCACCAGAATATAATATAGTACCATTTTTCTATTCCTGTCCTGTTTGTTTTATCCGCCGATCTTTTTGGCAATGATCTGCTTCATGGCGTCAAGGCTCTGCTCAAAATCCAGCGCCGAGGTATCCAGCAGCACTGCGTCCTCCGCCTGCTTCAGCGGGGCGGCGGCGCGGTGGGTGTCCTGATAGTCCCGCTGCTTCACATCCGCCAGCACTTCCTCGTAGGGGGTGTCGATACCCTTGGCCTGATACTCCTTCCAGCGGCGGGTGGCGCGTGCCTCCGGGCTGGCGGTCAGGAAAATTTTCACCGTAGCGTCCGGCAGCACCACCGTGCCGATATCCCGGCCGTCCATCAGCACATCCTGCTTTTTGGCCATGCTGCGCTGCAAGTCCAGTAGAAATGCCCGCACGGCGGGGTTTGCACCCACGGCAGAGGCTGCCATACCCGCCTGCTCGGTGCGGATGGCGGTGCTCACGTCCTCGTCCTTCAAGTAGATGTGCTGCTCGCCCGCAATGGACGCCAGCCGCAGCTCGATTTCCGGCAGCAGGGCATCCAACGCCGCGTTGTCCTTGGGGTCCTTGCCCGCGCGCAAGGCATACAGGCCGATGGCGCGGTACATTGCACCGGTGTCCACATAGATATAGCCCAGCTCTGCCGCCAGACGGCGTGCCAGAGTAGATTTGCCTGCACCCGCAGGCCCATCGATTGCAACAGATACCATGATATGTTCTCCTTATTTATATATAGTACACAGGGAATTGACTGCGCTGCTTTTTTACAGATTATTCGCAAAGCTTTGTGCGGTGCAGAAGGCAATTTGCAGATTGTAGCCGCCGGTGTAGGCGTCCACGTCCAGCACCTCGCCCGCAAAGTACAGCCCCAGCGCCTTTTTGCTCTGCATGGTTTTGGGGTCTACCTCCCGCACCGATACGCCGCCGCTGGTGATGACTGCGTGGGCAAGGTCGCCCCGGGCGTCAATGGACACCTGCCAGTGCTTGACCAGCTGCACCAGCTCCCGTTTCTGCTCCCGGGTAATCTGGTTTGCCTTGGTGGCGGGGTCGATGCCCCAGCGCGCCACCATGACCGGCTGCATACTGGAGGGCAGCAGCTTGACCAGCGCACCCTGCGCCGCGTGGTTTGCCAGCAGGGCAAAGTCCCGGGTGATGCGGTCGTACAGCTGCTCCTCGCTCAGGGCGGGCTTCAGGTCGATCTCCGCGATGTACCTGTGCTTTTTCATGTCCCCCAAATGGCTGGACGCGCTCAAAGTCAGCGGCCCGCTGATGCCAAAGTGAGTAAACAGCATCTCGCCCTGCTCGTCAAAGATGGCCTTGCCGTCCTCCAGCAGGGTCAGGGTGACGTTTTTCAGTGCCAGACCCATCATCTTTTTGCAGTCCGGGTCCCGGCTGACAAGGCTGACCAGACTGGGCACCGGCTCCACAAGGGTGTGCCCCGCCTGCTGCGCCAGTTTGTAGCCGTCGCCGGTAGAGCCTGTGGTGGGATAGCTCACGCCGCCGGTGGCTACCAGTACGGCATCCGCCCGGTATTCCCTGCCGGAAGTGCCCCGCACGCCCACGCAGCGCAGCGCCGGGCCCGCCTTTTTCTTTTTGGGGTGGCGCGGGTTTTCCGGTGCCGCCGGGGCGGGCTCTGCCTCGGGCGCGATGTCCTCCAGCAGCAGCTTTTTTGCGCCGTCGTAGACGATGTTGGCGTCCTGCGCATAGCGCAGCAGCGCCTGCCGGATCTCCTCGGCCTTATCCGATACCGGGAACACCCGGCGGCCGCGCTCCACCTTCAGCTCCACGCCCAAAGCTTCGAACAGCTCCATGGTCTTTGCCGGGGGGAATGCCCCCAGCGAGGAATACAAAAAGCGCGGGTTCGTGCGCACATGGCGCAAAAACTCCTCTGCCGGGCAGTCGTTGGTCACGTTGCAGCGCCCCTTGCCGGTGACAAGGATCTTCTGCCCGGGCTTCTCGGTATGCTCCAGCACCGTCACCTGATGTCCCTGCCGCACGGCAGCACCCGCCGCCATCAGTCCGGCTGCCCCGGCTCCCACGATCAAAACCCTTGCCATCTGTCATCCTCCCAAAATCGCCTTTTAACTCTATTGTATCATACCAGAAACCCCGCGCAAAAGCAATGCAGCGCCGCAGGAAATGAATGGATTTTCGGTTCCGTGCCCTCTTGACAAAGCCGCCGGGCTGCTGTATTCTTTTTACAGACCGTTAGTTTGTAAAGAAGGAGCATCTGCCATGCCGCGCAACAAATACCCAGAGCAGACCGTGGAAAAGATTTTGGACGCCGCTGCCCTGCTCTTCATACAGAAGGGCTACCAGAATACCACCCTGCAGGACATCATCGATGCCACAAAGCTTTCCAAAGGGGCGGTGTACCATCACTTCCGCTCCAAGGAGGAGATCGCGCAGCGCGTCGGTGACCGTTTGGGCGACCAGATGTGGGCGCCGCTGCGCCAAATCCGGGACGACCCCGCCCTAACCGGGCTGCAAAAGCTGCAGGCGGTGTTTGCAGCATCCTTTGCCGGGCAGCGGCAGCAGCAGATCGCCCAGACTTTGCCGCACCTGTGCAGCAACCCGCAGTTCCTTGCCATGGAGCTGACCAACATTGAAGCGCATCTGGCCCCGGAATGTATTGCACCCATGATCCGGCAGGGCATGGCGGACGCCTCCATCCACACCGCCGATGCCAATGCGCTGGCCGAAGCGCTGTTCGTGCTGGCAGACATCTGGCTTTCCCCCCAGACGCGCCCCACCACGCCGGCCCAGCAGCGGGCGCGGAACCTCGTGTTTCAGCAAATGACCCATGCGCTTGGGCTGGACCTTTTGACGGATGCACAGGCCGAACAGCTGGTGCAGCTGTGCACACCGGTCAAAGACTGAATTTTCCGGGCGGAACGCTCCGCCCTTTTTTGTACGCAGATACGGACCAACGGTCTGTAAGCAAAAAAACAGGAGGTTTCCATGAACACTTTTTTCCTCATCGTCCTCGGGCAGATCATTTCCCTGTTCGGCAATGCCGCCCTGCGGTTTGCGCTGCCGCTGTACCTGCTGCGGCAGACCGGTTCCGCTGCGCTGTACGGCGGCATCACCGCACTGGCCATGCTGCCTGCTCTGGCCGGAATGCTGACCGGCGGCGCACTGGCAGACCGCTGCCGTAAAGCCCGCCTGATGGCGCTGCTGGATCTGGTGACCGCCGGTATTTCGGCGGCAGCCGCTGCCGAACTGCCGCATCTGCCCCTGCTTCCGCTGATCCTGACCGTGCTGGGCAGTCTGTACGCCATTCAGGGGCTTTACCAGCCCGTGGTACGCGCCTGTCTGCCCCTGCTGCTGAACGGCACCCAGCTGCTGCGCGGCAACGCAGTCATCCAGCTGGTGGATACCGTGGACGAGCTTCTCGGTCCCCTGCTGGGTGCTGTTCTGCTGGAGCACCTCGGCATCCGGGGGTTGCTGGCGCTCTGCGGCGGCTGCTTTGCGCTTTCCGCCGGGATGGAGTTCTGCCTGCGCATCCCACAGGATGTCCCCCGGGACGCAAAGCTCTCTGTCCGTTCTCTGTGGACCGACCTGCGGGAAAGTGCGCATTTTCTCACCGGACAGGCTGCGGTGCTGCGGTTAGCTGCCGCCATGGCGGCTGTAAACCTGCTGGAAGTCCCTGCCCTCACCGTGGGTGTTCCGGTACTGGTGGTACAGACTTTGCAGAAAAGTGATGCTTCCCTTGGCCTTGTGCAGGCGGTGCTGAGCGCGGGCGGCATTTTAGGCGGCGTACTGGCCGGAACCGTCTTTGTCCGGCATCCCATCCGCAGCGGCACACATCTTTTGCTGGCGCTCAGCGGCGTGTGCGCCGCACTGGGTCTTGCCCTCCGGGTGCCCACGCTCCAGTTCGGCAGTATTCTGGTGCTGGGGGCCGTGTTTATGGCCGTGGCGGCGCTGTTCAATGTGTGGTTTTTTGCGCAGCTGCAAGTGTTAGTGCCGCAGGCACAGCTGGGCAAAACGACCGCCTGCATCTCCGTGCTGGCCTGCCTGACCCAGCCCATCGGGCAGGCAGCCTATGGCAGTGCCTTCCAGCACTGGGCTGCGCACCCGGCAGATGTCCTGCTGGCAGCCGGGGTGCTTTCGGCGCTAGTCCTCTGGCTGCTGCAAACACGCCGTACCGTCTGACGCAGCAAAAAAGGAGCCGCTGTTGCAGCCCCTTTTATGGTTTGCTTACTCCGGCAGCTTTGCCGGGTCGAGATAGCTTTCGCCCTGCTTTACCTCCACATGGATGTGGCTCTCCTCGGCGCATTCGCAGCCGACTGTGCCCGCCGTGCCCAGCTTCTGCCCGGCGGTCACGGTGTCGCCCGCCTTTACGGTAGAGTCAGCCACACCGCACAGCCGCCAAAGGCGGCCGGCGGCATCTTCCAGCACCACCACAGTGCCCCAGTTGCCCTCTGCCCCGGCAGACACCACCTTGCCCGCCACGGGTGCCGCTACCGCAGCGCCCTGCGTGCAGGCGTAGTCTACGCCGTTGTGGGTGCGCCAGTCGCCCAGCGTTTTGTTATAGACCAGCTCATCGCCGCTGAAGGCGTTGAGCACGCGCCCCGGCATAGAGGGCGCGGCGGCAGGCTGCGCCGAACTGCTGGCAGGCGAGGATGCGCCTTGCAGTGCCGAGGGTTCGCGCAGCGAACCAGAGCCAGACTGCGCACCAGAGGACGCCCCAGAGGGCGTCTGCTGCGGCACATCTGCCTTGCTGTTTGCAACGTCGGTCACGGGCTGCTGCCATGTGGTGTCCTCCTGTGCGTCCCAGTCCGGTTCTGTTTCCGGGGTGGTCTGTTGGGTGGTGCCGGGGGTGTCCAACCCCTCCAAACTTTTTTGCAGTTCTGCCCGCAGGGCGCGCACCGCCCACACCCCCGCCGCAGCCGCAGCCAGCAGGCTTGCGGTCAGCAGCAGAGCAAAGCCCTTGCCGTGCAGAAATTTTTTGATCTGCTCCATGCTTGTTACTCCCATCTGTCCGTTTTGTGTACGGGGTCTTTTTCTGGGTTTAGTGTGGGACAGCGGCGGGCAGTTTATACAAGGAAACAAAAAAAGAGACCGCTGCACATTTTGTGCAGCGGTCTCTTTGAAATACCCAGCTTAGTCGCGGCGGCGGCTGTTCAGACCCAGCAGACGCACCACATACAGGAAGATGTTGATAAAGTCCAGATACAGCGTCAGTGCGCCGTAGATAGAAGCCTTTTCGGCCAGTTCGCTGTCCCCTGCGTAGTAGGAGTACATCTGGCTCAGCTTCTGGGTGTCGTAGGCGGTCAGCAGCATGAACACCACCAGACCGATGCCGGAATACAGCACCGTGCTCATAAAGCCCATGCCGAACAGCACACCGGCAAAGCCGGTGATAATCAACGCAAACAGCGCCATCATCAGCTTGGGGCCCCAGCCGGACAGATCCTTGTGGGTGGTGGTGCCGTAAACTGCCATCAGGCCGAAATACAGCGAGGTGGCAAGGAAGGCCAGCACCAGCGTGCCCAGATCAAAGGCAAGGAAATAATAGCTCAGCACCATGCCGTTGAGCAGGGCGTAGCCTAAAAATACGCCTCTTGCCGCGCCCACGGACATATTCTGCACCCGGGCGCTCAGCACAAACACCAGCGCCAGCTCGGCAATGGTGAACAGCAGATACAGCGAGTTGACCACATAGAACAGCGGGGTGGTCGCAGTGACAAACGCCGCTGCAAAGGTGACCAGCAGTCCCAGCGCCATCCAGCGGTAGGTGCGGGTCATATAATCAGCCGAGGTCATTGTAGGCTCTGCATAGCCACGGTTGTAATTGTTGTAACTCATCTGGGTTCCTCCAGTCTATTCTGCCGGAGCATTTCTCTCTTGCTCCGGTCTACGGAATATAGTATACTGCATAGAAATGAACGTTTCATGAAAAAGGCTGTGATATTGTATGTCCCTTGGACTTTATCTGCATATTCCCTACTGTTTTTCCAAATGCCGGTACTGCGATTTTTATTCCCACCCCGGGGAGCGGGGCGTGCCGGAGGCCTATGTGGACGCGCTGCTGCGGGAGCTGCACCGCTTTGCGCCGGATGCGCCCCTGCGGCCGGATACCGTTTATTTCGGCGGCGGTACGCCCAGCCTGCTCACCCCGGCGCAGGCAGAGCGGCTCATCCGGGCAGCAGAGCCTGTGCCCGGTGCAGAGATCACCATGGAAGCAAACCCCGAGACCGTCACCGAGGAGAGCCTGCGGGGCTTCCGGGCGGCGGGGGTGAACCGCATCTCCTTCGGGGTGCAGTCTGCCCGAGACACCCAGCTGCGCACCCTTGGCCGTCCCCACAGCGCCAAGCAGGCGCGGGCAGCCTTTGCCGCCGCCCGGCGTGCCGGGTTCGAGAACATCAGCGGCGACATCATGCTGGCGCTGCCCCATTATACGCAGGCCGAGTTTGACGAGACACTGGAACTGATCGAAAAAGGCGGGGCGACCCACATCTCGGCCTACCTTTTAAAGATAGAGCCGGACTCCGCCTTTGGCAAGCACCCGCCGGAGGGTCTGCCCACCGGCGATGAAGCCGCCGATTTCTATCTTTACGCCGTGGAGCAGCTGGAACACCACGGCTACCGCCAGTATGAAATCTCCAACTTTGCAAAGCCGGGCTATGAAGGGAAGCACAACCTCATCTACTGGGACTGCGGCGACTATCTTGGCCTTGGCCCTGCGGCGCACTCCTGCATGGGCGGCAAGCGGTTCTGCTACGCACCGGACACCGCCGCCTTTCTGCAGGACGCCGCCGCGCCCATCATGGACGGCAATTGCGGCGCAGAGGACTACCTGATCTTGCAGCTGCGTCTGCGCAAAGGGCTTGACCTTGCAGCCTATAAAGCTCTGTACGGCAAGCAGTTTTCTGCCGCGCAGCTGGCCTTTGTGCAAAACTGCGTCCGCGCCGGGTATGCCACCTTCGATGGCAGTACCCTCGCTCTGACCCCCGCTGGGCTTATTGTGCAAAACAGTATTCTTGCCCAGCTGCTGTAAGCCCTCTCAGGCTTTGGCTCTTGTCCCCAGCTTTTCCAGTTCCACCACCCGCCAGCCAAGGGCGCGGATGGCGCTTTCATCGTGGGTAGCCAGCAGCACCGGCTTGCCCGCGCAGCGCTGCCGCAGCAGCGCCGCCGCCCGCTGCAGGGTATCCGGGTCCATGCCGGTAAAGGGCTCGTCCAATAGCAGGGTGTCGCTGGGTGCCCACAGTGCCCGCAGCAGCGCCACCCGCCGCTTTTGCCCGCCGGAAAGCCTGCGAGCAGGCTGCTGCAAGGCTGCAATATCCATTCCAAGTTGTTGAAAATCATATATAATTTGCTCTTTGTACTGGTTTTCCGCCCCCGGCAGCACCAAGGTAACGTTCTGCACGGCGTTCAGCTGGGGACAAAGGCGATCCTCCTGAAAGACTGCCGCCACCCGGCCTACCCCCTCCACGCTACCGGTGGTAGGGCGTTCCAGCCCCATCAGGATGCGCAGCAGGGTAGTCTTGCCCCAGCCGCTGGGTGCCCACAGCACCACGGGGGTGTCCACCTCCATGCACAGGTCGGTGAAGAGCGGCGCTGTGCCGAACCGCTTTGTCAGGTGTTGAAGCTTTAGCATTTTGTCCCCTCCTCTCCCAGCACTGCGCCCACGGCTTTATCCAGTGCAAGCAGGAACAGCTTTTCAAAGCCCGCGCTCAGCAGGATGATGACAAAGGTCCACGCAAACAGCTCCCCTGTGGAAAGGGTGATCTTGGCGCGGTAAAGCGCATCGCCGATGCTGCCGTTGGGCAGGCCGATGACTTCAGCCGCCACGCCGCTTTTCCAACAGATGCCCAGCGCCACGCTGCACCCCTGCCGGAAGGCCGGAAGCACCGCAGGCAGCCAGATCGACCGCAGGCGGCTCCCCGGCGGCAAACGGAACACCGCCGCCATTTCCAGCAGCTGCACGTCTGCCCCGGCAATGCCGGTGCGCACCGCGCCGTACAGCACCGGCAGCACCATCAGAAAGCTGATAAGCACCGAAAGGGCGCTGCCCCGCACCCAAACCAGCGCCAGAATGATAAAGCTTGCCACCGGCGTGGCCTTGACCAGCTGCATCACCGGAGCAAGCAGTGCATCGGCGGCGCTCCATCGGGCGGCGCACACCGCCAGCACCACGCTGACCACTGCACCCAGCACAAAGCCCAGCAAAATGCGCCCGGAGCTGAAGCCCACCCGCTGCCAGAAATCTGCCCTCGGCAGCAGCTGCACTAAGGTGCGCAGCGCCTGCACCGGCGATACCAAAAACACCTCCTGCCCGATGGCCATAGCTGCGGCCTGCCAGACTGCCAGCCAGAACGCCACCGCCAGCAGACGGCGGAAAAACTGCTTGTTCTGCTTCATAAACTGTCCTCTTCCCCTGCCTATTATAAGGTATAGTATACCATACCGTCCCGCAAAGGGGAATGACCTGTGCACCACCTGCGGCGGGGTGGCTCGCGTTGTATATACTTTTATTCAACCGTCGTATGCTTGACATGAATTTACATCCAGTGTAAACTGGATGCAGTACACGGTGCATCTTGGCACCGGCGCAGGAAAGAGGGGACGGTATTGACAAAAGCGCTCAAGGGCCGCAAGCTGCTGCTTGTCGGTTTTACGTTATTTTCCATGTTCTTCGGGGCGGGCAACCTGATTTTCCCGCCCGATTTAGGTGCAAAGGCCGGGGTAAACTTCTGGCCCGCCTTTCTGGGGCTTGCCCTCAGTGCCGTGGGACTGCCGGTTGCGGGGGTCATCGCGGTGGCACGGGCCGATGGTCTGGACAAGCTGGCTGGGCGGGTGCACCCTGTGTTCGCACAGGTGTTCATGATTTTGATCTACCTGTCCATCGGGCCGTGTCTGGCCATTCCGCGCACTGCAAGCACCTCGTTTGCCATGCTCACCCCGCTGCTGGGCAGCAGCGCCGGGCTACAGCTGGGGTACTCCGTGCTGTTCTTCGGTGCGGCCTTTCTGGTGGCGCTGCGCCCGGACAGGCTCACCCGCTGGCTGGGCAGGCTGCTCTGCCCCTGTCTGCTGGTGCTGATTTTGATCCTGTTCGGCAGCTGCCTGCTGCACCCGCTGGCGGCGCAGTACGGTGCACCAACCGAGGCGTATCGTTCCGCGGTTGTGTTACAGGGCGTATTGTACGGCTACCAGACCATGGACGCCCTTGCGGCGCTGAACTTTGGCGCGGTCATCGCCATGAACATCCGGGCGCAGGGCGTTGCCCGGGAGCAGGACGTGCAGCGCAGTGCCATCCGCGCCGGGCTTGTGGCGGGCGGGCTGCTGCTGGCGGTCTACGCCATGCTGGGACACGCCGGAGCGCTGACCGGTGCCACCGTGCCCGGCCTTGCCACCGGTGCCGAGGTTCTGACCGTGCTGGCCGAACGGCTGTTCGGCAAAGCGGGGCTGGTGCTCCTTGCAGCCATCTTTATACTGGCCTGCTTCAACACCTGTGTGGGGCTGATCGCCTGTGTAGGAGAGTATTTCCATACCCTGCTGCCTCGCATCCCCTACCCTGCTCTTGCCGCCTTTTTTGCCGCTGCCAGTATGCTGATCGCCAATTTAGGGCTGGCAGAGATCCTGCGCTTATCCGTCCCGGTGCTCAACGCGCTGTACCCGGTGGCCATTGTGCTGATTGCACTTTCCTTTGTGCCCGGGCTGGAGCAGCGCCGCCGGGTCTACCCGCTGTGCATCGTCTGCACCGCCGTGCAGAGCATCGCCGCCGCGCTGCCGCTTGGCCCGCTTTCTGCCCTTGCCAATACCCTGCCGCTGGCAGCACTGGGCTTTGGCTGGGTGCTCCCGGCTGCTGACGGGCTTCTGGCAGGCATCCTTTTAAGCAGAACTGAAAAATAATAGGAGATGTTACTATGATCCAGCCTATCATGCACGACCCGCTGTTTCTGGCACAGAAGTCCGTCCCCGCCACCCCGGAGGATGCCCCCATTGCGCGGGACTTACTGGACACTCTGACCGCCCACGCCGACGGCTGTGTAGGCATGGCTGCCAACATGATCGGCGTGCTCAAGCGCATCATCGCGGTGGAAACTGAGGACGGGTATTTAGTGCTGTTCAACCCGGTCATCCTGAAAAAATCCGGCCAGTACGAAGCCGAGGAGGGCTGTCTTTCGCTGGAGGGCTTGCGGAAAACAAAGCGCTACCAGAGCATCAAGGTGCAGTACCAGACCATGGACGGCAAACCCCGCATCAAAACCTTTACCGGCTGGACGGCGCAGATCATCCAGCACGAGATCGACCATTGCGATGGGATCTTGATTTAATGCACAAAGCCCCCGAGGGTGTGTCCCCCGGGGGCTTTGCTATACTGTAACAGAGAAATGAATGTATTATTGTTCGCTTAAAACCTCTTGCGGTGCCCTGCATCCGCTTCGACCCTTGGGCGGGTCTCGCGTCTTGCAGACCGCTGCGCCAAAAATTCCTCCCTGTACTCCCCTTTTTGTCACTTGCGTGACATCTTCCCCCGGAGCGGGGGAAGTCTTTGCTCGCAGGCGGCGGTCGCAATTTTAGCCCTTAACGCCGCCAAGAGCAACGCCGCGGACGATGAACTTGGACAGCAGCAGGTAGACGATGATGACCGGCAGAATGGCGATAGCCACCATCATGTACACCTTGCCCATATCGAACTTCAGGAAGTCCGCGCTGCGCAGCTGAGCGATGAGGATGGGCAGGGTCTTTTTGTCGGCGGTATCCAGCACCAGAGCCGGGATGAAGTAGTTGTTCCAGCTGGCCACGAAGGAAAAGATGGCCTGCACAGCCAGAGCCGGCTTCATGATGGGCAGCACGATTTTATTAAAGGTATAGAACTCGCCTGCGCCGTCAATGCGGGCGGCTTCCACGATCTCCATGGGAAGGGAGGCGTCCAGATACTGCTTCATGAAGAAGAACACGGTAGGCGCTGCAATGCTGGGAACGATCAGGGGGATGAAGCTGTTTTTCAGCCCCATCTTGGAGATCAACTGCAGAAAGCCCAGGGCGGACACCTGTGTGGGCATGGTCATGATGAGCAGGATCAGGGCAAAGGCGGCTTTTTTGAACTTGAAGTTATAGGCGTAGATGCCGTAGGCCGTCAGCGCCGAGAAATAGACGCTGAGCGCTGCCGAGCAGGCAGACACCAGCAGGCTGTTGCGGATGCCGCTCACCACTGGGATGTTGGCGTCCGTAAGCACGTTGCGGAAGTTTGTGATGATGGACTTGCCCGGCACCAGCGAGAAGCCCTTTTGAATTTCGAAGTGGGTGCGGGTGGAGTTGATGATCAGCACATAGAAGAAGAACAGGCACAGAAAGCTGATCAGCACCAGCACCAGATAGCACCACGCACGGCGGGCGGTCAAAATCGCCTTTTCGGACTGGTTTTTAGGCGTATGTGCCATACTTATTTCCCTCCTTTGGCAGCAGCCTTTTTGGCTGCTTTCAGTTCCTTGCGCTGGGCCTTGGTCAGGCCGTCATCCTCCTTGGTCAGCGAGAAGTACACGACGACGCACAGCACTGCACACACAAGGAACAGCACCACAGATACTGCACCGGCCATGCCGTAGTTCTTGCTGAACAGATGATTGTTCAGGTACATGATCATGGTGGTGGAGGTACGGTCGGGGCCGCCCTTGCCGTTGGTCAAAATCTGCGGCACATCAAACATCTGCAAGCCGCCGATCATGGAGGTGATCATCACATAGACCAGAATGGGGCGGATCAGGGGCAGGGTGATCTTCCAGAACATCTGATTCGGGGTGCAGCCGTCCAGCTCTGCGGCCTCGTACAGGGTGGGGTCTACGCCCATAATGGCTGCCATCAGCATGATGGTGGTGTTGCCGAACCACATCAGGAAGTTCATTAAGCCCACAAGGCCACGGTTGCCCCACACGGTATTCAGAAAGCTGATGGGGGTCTTGATCCAGCCCATGCTCAGCAGCACTGCGTTCACCGGGCCGTTATCCGAGAACAGAGCGAAGAACAGCATTGCGAAAGCCGAGGCCATAATCAGGTTGGGCATGTAGATGACCGTCTTGAAGAAGGTCTGCCCTTTCAGCTTCAGCCGCAGGTCGGTGAACCATGCCGCCAGCAGCAGCGAGACGACGATCTGCGGGATAAAACCAATGATCCACAGGATCAGCGTGTTGCCAAAATACTTGGGCAGATCGGTAGCGATCAGGGTGATGTAGTTCTTCAGACCCACAAAGTTGGGTCCGATGATCTTCAGGCCGCTGCGGTAATACTCAAAAAAGCTGTAATAGATGGTGGACGCCAGAGGGATCAGCTGGAATACCGCGAAGATGATAAAGAACGGTGCAATGAAGATATAGCCCCATTTCGCGTAGCTGATCGACCCTTTCTTCTTTGTTTTTTCTCCCATGCGATCGTCCCTCCTGCCGGGTCACAGCAAAACCAAAGGGGCGGGCGAGATATGCCGCCCGCCCCTCTGATTCAGTTTTCAGTTCGGAGTAGAACCACTTATGCGGGCCATACCACGTCGGTCAACTCGGGGTACTTCTCCTTGATAGCGGTCTCGAAGTTTGCCTTGGCGGCATCCTCCTTCACGTTGCCGGTGAAGTAATCCTTGAAAGCGGTCTGGAAGCTCTCGTTCAGGCCCTGATCGTAGGGGCCAGCGTTGGACATATCGATCTTGGTTGCAGCCTCTGCAAACAGAGCGATGTGGTTCTGGCCGCCGAGGAAGTCGGACTTGTAATCGCTGTTGGCGATCTCGTTCATGGCTTTCTCGTTGTTGGTGTAGTCCTGCGTATCCATGGTGATCTGCTTCATAATGGCTTCATCGCAGGTCAGCTTCAGCATAACGTCCTTGATGGTCTCAAGGTTGTCACTGCCGACTGCGCCGCAGATCCAGGTGCCGCCCCAGTAGTAGGGCTGAGGACCTTCGCACACAGCGTAATCGCCGTAGATGCCGTTGCCAACTTCTTCCTTGCCGCCCTCAGAGGTAGGAGTTGCCAGAGAGTTGCCCAGCAGGGTGAAGTTGATGCCCCAAGTGGAGTAGAAGAAGCCGAACACCTTACCGGTGGGGCCCTGATCGGAAGCCCACTGGCTGTCCCACAGGCTGGACTTGTTATTGTAGCCCTTGTCGGTGTACTCCTTGGTCTGGTCCACCCACTTCATCAGGTTAGGATCGACCGTAACGGTGGTGCCGGTGACCCAAGGTGCGGAGACGTTGTTGGAGAAGGTGCGGTATGCATCGTCAAAACCGGACAGCATCTTGTAGCCCTTGGCTGCAGCCTTGGCAGCTACATCGTTGAACTTATCCCAGTCGGACAGGTAGGTCTGCACTTCGGTGGGGTCATCGGTGCCCAGCACTGCCTTTGCAATGCTGCGGCGGTATGCAAACAGACCCGGGGTAGCCTGCCAAGTGGTGCCACGCTGGCTGCCGTCCACAGAAACGATATCCTTGGTGTACTGGTACTGGCCGGCCAGATCGGAATCGGTCAGGCCGATATCCTTCTTGACATCCAGAACGTAGTCGGAGTCCACATACTTCAAAGCGTAGTCAGCCTCGATCAGGAAGATATCGATCTTGTCGTCATCGGCTGCGGAATCCTGATTCAGCAGCGCCTCGTCCAGCTTGTTCTGGTAGTTGTTGTTCTCGTTGGCGTTGATGGTCCACTTCACGGTGGTGCCGTCCTTCAGGGTGGTGGTGGACTTGTCGGCTGCAATCTCCTTGACCTCGGGATAGTAGTCGTTGAAGCGGCTCTGGAACTCATCATTCCAGCACCAGATGTTCAGCACCTTGCCCTCGGCAGCAGCCGGAGCAGAAGCGGCAGCGGAGGATACGGGAGCGGAGGATGCAGCAGTGCTGCTGGAAGAACTGCCGCCGCAGGCTGCCAAAGCAGCACCAATCGTCACGACACCGGAAGCAAGCAGAAAATTACGACGAGAGATCTTTTTCATAAGGGCAAACCTCCTTCATGGTTTTCCATCAAATAAAAATCATTCTCAAAAACTCCGCGCCGGGAGTTGTGGGCCTTTGTTAAAGAATGCGGACGGAGCCGCCGTCCAGCAGTTTGCCGGACACCCGGATCTGCTCCGGCAATGTCACACGCGGATGCTCGATCAGCTCGATCAGCTTATCCGCTGCCAGCCTGCCAAGGGATTTGGTGTTCTGCTGGTAGGTCACCAGCGGGGGCTTGACCACCCGGGAGAGATAGATGCCATCATATCCCATCACCGAGATGTCCTCCGGGATGCTCAGACCCGCTTCGGTCAGGACGTTGTAGCCGCCCAGTGCGGAAAAGTCATCCGGGAAGATGATGCAGGTGGGCCGCTGCGGCAGTGCCAGCAGCGCCCGGGTCTCCTCTGCGCAGCGGTCCACATCATGGTACACACCGCAGCGGACGTACTCCTCCGGCACCTTCAGCCCCAGTTCCTCACAGGCCTGATAGAAGCCTGCCAAGCGGTTCTCGGTAACGGCGGTCTTTTCGCCGTGGATAAAGGCGATGCGCCGATGTCCGCAGGCCCATGCCTGCTGTACCAGAGCCTTTGCACCCACCACGTTGTCTGAAAGGATCGCCATCCGGTTGTTGAACACATGGTCGATGGTCACCACCGGCACATCGCCGTTGACCAGCTCCACCACCTGCGGATCGTAAAAGTTCACACAGGCAATCACCACGCCGTCCACACCCCGGTAGTGGCAATGTTCCAGATAGCTCATGGACCTGCCGCTGATGTTGTGGTTGATGAAGGTGATATCATAGCCGCGCTTTTCCGCTTCCACCTTGAAGCTGTCCAGCACTGCGGAGAAATACTCGTGGGTCAGGCCGCTCTGTTTTTCATCTACGAACAGAACCCCCAAGTTGTAGGTGCGGTTGGTTTTCAGCGCCCGGGCCGCTGCGTTGGGCAGATACCCCATGCGGCGGGCTGCTGCACGGATGCGCTCCCGCGTGGCCGGTGCGATGTCCGGCTGGTCGTTTAAAGCCTTGCTGACGGTTGCGACGGATACGCCGCATTCTTTCGCCAGATCCTTCAGGGACGGCATCTTGTAGCCTCCTTCCGAGGAAAGGAGCTGCGGGATGTTTCTCGCACGTTCCTTAATCGTTTTCGCAATCTCAATATATCGCACTCTGTACCAAAAATCAAGCGAAAACGCAAAAGTTTTAGCTTCGTTGCATCACTTTTGGCATTTTGTTCCAATGTGACCTGTAGAAATTGTGCATCTCGATTCACTTTCGTTACATTTCGATTAAAACGGAAAAATTTTCGTTGCAGTTTCGTTATGGTTTTCGGTGTCAAAGGCCGTATGTATATATCACTTTTAAAATAGGGTTTCGTTCGGTGTTCCGCCGGAGCGTACGGTGCAGAAAGCTGTCGAAAACCGCCGGGGCTGCGCAGATTATTTTAAAATTTCCGCTGAGCTTTTTGCAAAAAGCTCTTGCATTTTTTTGTGGGATACGGTATGCTTAGCGTGATGAGATTGCTTCTCCCGCAGCGCCTTAATCGTTTTCGCTATTAACGCACTGCCTGCCCGACAAGGCGCAGTTTTAAGGAGGAAGCATTATGAAGTTCGGATATTTTGATGACCAGAATAAAGAGTACGTCATCACCACCCCGCAGACGCCCCTGCCCTGGATCAACTACCTTGGCAGCGAGGACTTCTTCAGTCTGGTCTCCAACACGGCGGGCGGTTACAGCTTTTACCGGGACGCCCGGATGCGCCGCCTGACCCGCTACCGCTACAACAACTCCCCGCTGGATATGGACGGCCACCGGATCTACATCAAGGATGGCGACACCGTGTGGAACCCGGGCTGGCAGCCCACCAAGACCCCGCTGGACAGTTACAGCTGCCGCCACGGTCTGGGCTACACCATTCTGGAGGGCAAAAAGGACGGCGTGACCGCCCGGCAGGAGCTGTTCGTCCCCAAGGGCGATGCCTGTGAGCTAGATCGGGTGACGGTGTGCAACGGCAGCACCATCGTCAAGGAGCTGGATCTGTTCAGCTACGTGGAGTTCTGCCTGTGGGATGCCGTGGACGACGGCTCCAACTTCCAGCGCAACTTCTCCACCGGCGAGGTGGAGGTAGAGGGCAGCGTCATCTACCACAAGACCGAGTACCGCGAGCGCCGCGACCACTACGCCGTGTTCTGGGCAAACTGCCCGGTGGACAGCTTTGACACCACCCGGGATGCCTTCTGCGGCGTGTACGGCGGCCCGGCAGACCCGCAGGCTGTCCGTGCAGGGCACTGCTCCGGCAGCATTGCCCACGGCTGGGCACCGGTGGGTGCCCTGCACATCCACCTGACCCTCGCCCCCGGCGAGAGCCGCAGCATTCTGTTCGGTCTGGGCTACATCGAGAACCCGCAGCAGGAAAAGTTCATTGCACCGGGCGTCATCAACAAGACCCGCGCCCATGCCATGATGGAGCGCTACGCCACCGATGCACAGATCGATGCCGCCCGCGCCGCCCTGCGCACCCACTGGGAGCAGCTGCTGTCCACCTACCATCTGGAATCCGGCGAGGAAAAGCTGAACCGCATGGTCAACATCTGGCACCAGTACCAGTGCATGGTCACCTTTAACATGAGCCGCTCCGCCAGCTACTTTGAAAGCGGCACCGGACGCGGCATGGGCTTCCGGGACAGCTGTCAGGATCTGCTGGGCTTTGTGCACATCATCCCCTCCCGCGCCCGGGAGCGCATTTTGGATATCGCCGCCACCCAGTTTGAGGACGGCAGCGCCTACCACCAGTACCAGCCCCTGACCAAAAAGGGCAACCGGGATATCGGCACCGGCTTCAACGATGACCCGCTGTGGCTCATCGCCGGTACCGCCGCCTATCTGCGGGAGACCGGCGACTGGTCCATTCTGGAGGAGCAGGTGCCCTTTGATAACGATGCCACCAAGGCACAGTCTCTGATGGAGCACCTGCGCCGCAGCTTCAACTATACCTGCACCCATCTGGGCCCCCACGGCCTGCCGCTGATCGGCCGCGCTGACTGGAACGACTGCCTGAACCTGAACTGCTTCTCCGAGCACCCGGGCGAGAGCTTCCAGATCACCGGCCCCAGCGAGGGCCCCGTGGCCGAAAGCGTTTTCATTGCCGGTATGTTCGTTAAGTACGGCCACGAATACGCCCAGCTGTGCGACCATCTGAACCTGACCGAGGAAGCCGCTGCCGCCCGCAAGCACATTGATGCGGTGGAGCAGGCCACCCTGACCGCCGGTTGGGACGGCGCATGGTTCCGCCGTGCCTACGATGCTTTCGGCAAGCCCATCGGCAGCAAGGAGTGCACCGAGGGTCAGATCTTCATTGAGCCGCAGGGCATGTGCGTCATGGCCGACATCGGCAAGGAGAGCGGACAGGCCGCACAGGCGCTTGCCAGCGTGGAAGAGCGGCTGGACACCAAATACGGTGTGGTGCTGCTGCAGCCCGCCTACACCAGCTATCAGCTGAATCTGGGCGAGATCTCCAGCTATCCTCCGGGATACAAGGAGAACGCCGGTATCTTCTGCCACAACAACCCGTGGATCAGCTGCGCCGAAGCAACGCTTGGCCACGGCGACCGCGCCTTTGCGGTGTACCGCAAGACCTGCCCCGCCTACATTGAGGACATTTCCGAGATCCACCGCACCGAGCCCTACGTTTACAGCCAGATGGTAGCCGGTAAGGACGCCCCCACCTTTGGCGAAGCCAAAAACAGCTGGCTGACCGGCACGGCGGCATGGACCTTCTTCAACATCAGCCAGTACATTCTGGGCATCCAGCCCACCTTGGACGGCCTGAAGGTAGACCCCTGCATCCCCCACACCCTGTCCGGTTTCACCGTGACCCGCCGCTTCCGCGGTGCGGTCTACCACATCACGGTGGATAACGCCGCCGGGGTGCAGCACGGCATCAAGGCCGTTACCGTGGACGGCAAGGCCATCTCCGGCAATGTTCTGCCGCTGGCTGCCGCCGGGACTGAGGTAACGGTGCAGGTGACCATGGGTTAACCCGACTTTCTCTGCTTTTTCATATTATTCTCCTTTCTGTGACCAAAGCCGTCGCGCAGCACTCTGCATGGCGGCTTTGGTTTATAATGAAAGGCTTCTTTCCGGTAACAGACACCCCTTCCGTCATCGCCTGCGGCGATGCCACCCGCTCCCCACTCTGTCGCTGCGCGACATCTCTCCCCGACCGGGGAGAGTCTGTCCAAGGGGACGGCTTTCAGCACTGCCGAAAGCTTTGCCGCCACCACAAAAGGCTCCCCCTTGGGGGAGCTGGCGCATTAGCGCCTGAAGGGGTTTTCCCTCTTGCATTTTTGGGAAAAGAGGTGTAGAATACAGTCACAATCAAACACAGGGGAGCTCGTGCAGCGGGCTGAGAGGAAGTATAGCAAGCTTCGACCCTTTTACCTGATGCGGATAATGCCGCCGTAGGAAGTCATACCCTTTATGATTTTTTGCAGGAGGAGCCGCGCCGGGCTCCTCCTGTTTTTTTGTCCCTCTGCGGAGGTTCCACAGCCGGCTGAGGGGGAGCGCCCTGAGCCTTGGATGAATGCAGCGATGGGAAGCCGTGTTCCGGCGTGAGAGGAAACCAGTAAGTTTCGACCGCACCTTCCGTACCTGTTCCCGCCTTGCGGCGGGCATGGGCTGTTTTGTTGCGGGAGCGCCGGTGTTCGTCCTGCGCTGCCGCAGATGGTTGAAAAGGAGCCAATTTATCATGAAGAATCTCTCTGTCAAAAAGCTTGCCCTCGCCGGTATGTTCTGTGCCCTGTGCGTAGTGGGCAGCGTGTTCAGCTTTCCCATGTTCGGCAGCAAGTGCGCCCCGGTGCAGCACATGGTCAACGTGCTGTGCGCTGTTCTGCTGGGGCCTTGGTGGGGTGTAGGCGTGGCCTTTGTGGCTTCCCTGCTGCGTAACCTGCTGGGTCTGGGCAGCCTGATGGCTTTCCCGGGCAGTATGTTCGGTGCGCTGCTGTGCGGCCTTGCATACCACAAGACCAAAAACCTGATCGCCACCGTGGTGGGTGAGGTGTTCGGCACCAGCATTCTGGGCGGCCTGTGCGCATGGCCCGTGGCCATCTTCCTGATGGGCAAGAGCGCTGCGGATATCGCTTTCTACGCCTACATCGTGCCCTTCCTTATCTCCACCGCCGTGGGTGCGGTGATTGCCGGTGCTGTGGTGTTCAGCCTGCAGCGCTCCGGTGCTCTGCGCTCCATGCAGAGCAGCCTTTCCTGACCGGAGGTGCCCGAAATGCTCAAGACTGCCTTTGAGAACCTGCGCAGCCGCTGCCCGCTGATCCACAACATCACCAACTATGTCACCGTGAACGACTGCGCCAATATGGTGCTGGCCTGCGGTGCCTCCCCCATCATGGCCGATGATGCCGCCGAGGTGGAGGAGATCACTGCCATCTGCGGCGGGCTGAATATCAACATCGGCACGCTGAACAGCCGCACCGTCACCAGTATGCTGCTGGCGGGCAAAAAGGCCAATCAGCTGGGACACCCTGTGGTGCTGGACCCGGTGGGTGCAGGCGCTTCCCGTCTGCGCACCGACACCGCCTTCCGCCTGCTGCGGGAGGTGCAGTTCACAGTGATCCGGGGCAACATCTCGGAGATCAAGACCCTTGCCTCCGGTGCAGGCACCACCAAGGGCGTGGATGCAGACGTAGCCGACAAGGTGACCGAGGAAAATCTGGACAGCGCCGTGGCCTTTGCCAAGGCCTTTGCCGCCCGCACCGGTGCGGTGGTGGCCATTACCGGCGCCATTGACATCGTAGCCGATGCACAAAAAGCTTACTGCATCCGCAACGGCAACGCCATGATGAGCAGCATCACCGGCACGGGCTGTCAGCTTTCTGCCCTGACGGCGGCCTTTGTTACCGCCAACCCCGGCCACCCGCTGGAGGCTGCCGCTGCGGCGGTGTGCGCCATGGGTCTGGCGGGCGAGGTTGCCCACCGGCGGCTCACCCCGCAGGACGGCAACGCTACCTACCGCAATTATATCATTGATGCCATTTACAACATGACCCCCGAACAGCTGGAGAAAGGCGCAAACTATGAAGTGCGATAAACACACCATGCTCCTGTACGCGGTGACCGACCGCGCATGGGTGGGCGAGCAGACTCTGTATCAGCAGGTGGAAAGCGCCCTGAAGGGCGGTGCCACCTGCGTGCAGCTGCGGGAAAAGCAGCTGGGCGACGCAGATTTTCTGCAGGAAGCCATCCAGATCCACGCCCTGTGCCAGCAGTACGGCGTGCCGCTGTTCATCAACGATAACGTGGAGGTGGCCTTGCAGTGCCACGCCGAGGGCATCCATGTGGGGCAGGACGATATGGCCGCTGCACAGGTGCGCCAGCGCGTAGGCGACGGCGTGATGATCGGCGTTTCTGCCCACACGGTGCAGGAAGCGCTGGACGCTGTGGCGCACGGCGCGGATTATCTGGGCGTTGGCGCGGTATTTGCCACCCACACCAAGACGGACGTGAGCGAGATGCCCCGGCAGACCCTGCTGGACATCTGCAACGCCGTGGATGTGCCGGTGGTGGCCATTGGCGGCATCCATAAGGAGAACATTCTGCAGCTCAAGGGCACCGGCGTAGACGGCGTGGCGCTGGTAAGCGCCATCTTTGCCGCAAAGGACATCGAGGCCGAGTGCCGGGAGCTGCGCGCCCTTTCGGAGCAGATCATAAAATAACCTATCATCCCGCGGCAAACCGGGGGCACCACCTTGGGCCGCGTTACAAAATTCATGGAGAAAACCAACATGAAAAGCGTATTTTGCGCAGGTGCCGGCATCCAGAGCGTACTGTTTTTTCTGAATGACGGCTACCTGTCTGCTGGCCGGGAGCTTTCTCCTCGGACACGAGTTCGGGTTGCGGCACCCAGCGGATGCTTCGTGCCTTGAGTAGCACTCGCATCCTGCTGGCCGCTGCCCCAACAGCAACTTCCTGTTTCCGCCACTGGCGGCGGTCGTTGCTGTTGCAAGCCATTCCATCGCCCGCCCTACTGCCTGCGGCAGCAGGGTCCCACCCCAGCGGACGGTCCTCGGAGAAACGCCCAACCAGTAGTCCGTCCCCTCAGCAATGTATGACCAGCACCCTGCTGTTCAGAGATAAACTGTCATTTGGAGGAACACAGCGTATGCAGACTTATACCACCCAGATGGATGCCGCCCGCAAGGGCATCGTTACCCCGGAGATGGAGATCGTAGCCAAAAAGGAATACCGCACCACCGAGGAGATCCGCCAGTGGGTCGCCGAGGGCAAGGTAGCCATCCCCGCCAACAAGCACCACAAGTGCCTGAACCCCGAGGGCGTGGGCTCCATGCTGCGCACCAAGATCAACGTGAACCTTGGCGTCTCCCGCGACTGCAAGGACTACAACATCGAGATGCAGAAGGTGATGAGCGCCGTGAACATGGGCGCAGAAGCCATTATGGATCTGTCCAGCCACGGCAACACCCAGCCCTTCCGCCAGAAGCTGACCCACGAGTGCCCGGTGATGATCGGCACTGTGCCGGTGTATGATTCGGTCATCCACTACCAGCGCGATCTGGCAGAACTGACCGCACAGGACTTCATCGATGTGGTACGCCTGCACGCAGAGGACGGCGTGGACTTTGTCACCCTGCACTGCGGCATCACCCGCAAGACCATCGAGCAGATCCGCAAGCACAAGCGCAAGATGAACATCGTAAGCCGCGGCGGCTCTCTGGTGTTTGCATGGATGAGCATGACCGGCAACGAGAACCCCTTCTACGAGCACTTTGACGAGATCTGCGAGATCTGCGCTGAGCATGACGTGACCATCTCTCTGGGCGACGCCTGCCGTCCCGGCTGTCTGGCTGACGCCACCGACGTGTGCCAGATCGAAGAGCTGGTGCGTCTGGGCGAGCTGACCAAGCGCGCATGGGCGCACAACGTGCAGGTAATGGTGGAGGGCCCCGGCCATGTGCCCCTGAACCAGGTCGCCGCCAACATGGAGGTGCAGAAGAGCATCTGCATGGGTGCACCCTTCTATGTGCTGGGACCTCTGGTCACCGATATCGCCCCCGGCTACGACCACATCACCGCTGCCATCGGCGGCGCAGTGGCAGCCGCCAGCGGTGCGGCCTTCCTGTGCTATGTGACCCCCGCCGAGCATCTGGCACTGCCCAATGTGGAGGACGTAAAGCAGGGCATCGTGGCCTCCAAAATTGCCGCCCACGCCGCCGACATTGCCAAGGGCATCCCCCACGCCCGGGACATTGACGACAAGATGGGCGATGCCCGCCGCGTACTGGACTGGGATGCACAGTTCGCCTGCGCGCTGGACCCCGAGACCGCCAAGGCCATCCGCGATGCCCGCCTGCCCGAGGACGACCACAGCGACACCTGCAGCATGTGCGGCAAGTTCTGCGCCGTGCGCAGCATGAACAAGGCGCTGGCCGGTGAATACATCGATATTCTGTAAGCTTTTCCCGCGCTGAAAGGCGCTTCTTCCTCCGCCGCCCGGCATAACCGGGCGGCTTTTATGTTGTAATCTATAAAAGATTATGTTAAAATAACAATAAGGCGCTGATTGCAAAATTGGTGGTCATGCTTTCTATCCCGCGTCGCTGTTTTTCTATTTTTACATAGAACAAGCAGAGGTTCCGGGAAGAAACTTTTTTGAAGTGCCCTGCCCGGAGCCTTGAAGGCGAAGGGAGGGATATCGAATGACTCTGTTGGAGACTCTCGCACTTCTCACGTTCATTCTCGCATTGCTGAGTTTGATCGTGGATGTGATCCATTTGACCTTTGAGGTCATGGCAAAGTTTTCCCAGATGAAAAACGATGATAACAAAAAAGATTGACCGCCTAACAGTTCCCCAACTCGAGCGGTCAATCTTTTTGACTAGCGGGATGGAAAGCTGACCCTTGCAGTCAGCGCCCCTTCTGTTTGTAGTATAATCGAAGCTATGTGATTTGTCAAGCCATCCCGTTCTATCGATTCTTTCTATCAATATTTTAGATTTTACAATTCTTCTGTGCTGTACTATAATGAAGTAGCGACTTTATTTCTCAAAAGTACAGGAGGCTGTTTTCTTGATAGTTGATCTGATCGAAGCGCTTTACCGCCTGCTGTGGGGCGATTTATTCACCCTGCCGGTAGCGGGCGGCATTGGCATCTCCTTTATGGTGGTGCTGCTGTTTGCAGCCGGTATCGGCTTTACCCTGCGCACAAGGCTGCTGCCGGTGCGCCTGTTCCGGGATATGATCGGCGCAGTGTGCGAAAAAAAGCAGGCTGCGGGTGGGCTTTCCTCCTTCCAGACACTGGTCATCTCTACCGCCACCCGGGTGGGCATGGGCAACCTTGTGGGCGTGGTGGCCGCTGTTTCGGCAGGCGGCGCGGGCGCGGTGTTCTGGATGTGGGTCACTGCCCTGCTGGGTGCTTCCACCTCCTTTGTGGAGTCCACTCTGGCGCAGAAGTACCGCGTACCGGACCCGCTGTACGGCGGCTGGCGGGGCGGCCCGGCCTACTACCTCCATATGCTGGCCGAGCGAAAGCGGGGCAAAAAACTCAAGCGCTCGTTGTGCGCAGCGCTGTTTGCGGTGTCCGGCCTGATCTGCTGGTGCGGCATCAGCCAAGTCATCTCCAACTCGGTCAGTTCTGCCTTTGAAAACGCCTTTCACGTCCCGCCGCTGGTCACCACCGTAGTGCTTACCCTGCTGGCGGCGCTGATCGTGCTGCGCAAGAACGCCACCGTAAAAAGCCTTGACTTCATCGTGCCGGTCATGGCGGTGTGCTACTTTGTCATCACGGTGGGCATTGTGGTGCTGAATCTCCGGCAGTTGCCCGCCGTGCTGGCACGCATCTTTGCCGAGGCCTTTGGCCTGCGTCAGGTGGCCGCAGGCGGCTTTGGCGCGGTGCTGATGAACGGTGTCAAGCGCGGGCTGTTCTCCAACGAAGCGGGCAGCGGCTCTGCCCCCTGCGCCGCTGCCGCTGCCGAGTGCGATGACCCGGTAAAGATGGGGCTTGTGCAGGCGCTGGGCGTATTGATCGACACCGTGGTCATTTGCAGCTGCACCGCCTTCCTGATGCTGCTGGTGCCGCAGGACATCACCGCCGGGCTGACCGGTATGGACCTTTTGCAGACCGCCATGCAGTACCATCTGGGCAGCTTTGGCATCGTGTTCATTGCGGTGATCTTAGCGCTGTTCAGCTTTTCCACCTTTCTGGGGGTGCTGTACTACGCCCGGAGCAATGTGGCCTACCTGTGCGGCGACAACTGGTGGAGCCAGACCGTCTACAAGCTGCTGGCGCTGGCCATGCTGCTGGTCGGCGGCACACAGGCCTACACCGTGGTGTGGGATCTGGGCGATGTGGGCATCGGGCTGATGACCATCTTCAATATGCTGGCGCTCGTTCCCCTTTCCGGCGAGGCACTGACCGCCCTGAACGACTACGAAAAGCGCAAAAAGCAGAAATAAAAAGAAGATAGCAAAAACGGGCTGCTGCACAAAATTCTGTGCAACAGCCCGTTTTGTAATATGCTAAAACTTTCAGCTATGCTGCTTCAGGGCGCAGACGGCGATGCTCAAAGCGCTCCATGCGGCCTGATACATCAGCACCGTGGCGATGGACAGCTGCCAGATGCTGCCCGCGTAGGTCAGCAGCACCGCAATGAACACCGAGAAGCACACCGACACCAGCTGCACCGTGGTAGCGCTGGTCTCGGCATTCTGTGCCTGATCTGCGGCCTGCAAGCCGCCGGTCAGGCTGGCAAAGCCTCTGTGGTGGTACAGGCAGCACTTGGGCTTTTCCGGGGCAGCATCGGCGGCTTCAATAGCCTGACACTGCTCAGCGTCCAGCACGGTGACCATACCCTCCGGCAGGTGATAGGCCTCGGTGATGTGCCGCGCCGTCAGGCTGGGGTCCTTGCTGGTGACCAGCAGACGGATGTTCTCCCTTTGCAGGGAGGCAAGACTGCGCGCCACATTGCGGCCGCCCACATAGCGCAGCACGAACATGGCGTGCAGGTTGCCGGACACCGCCAGATACAAAATTTGCAGTTCGCCGTTTTTGGAGTGGCTGTCCTCGTAGTCCTGCTCCGGCAGGGTAACGCCCTCCTGCTCCATGTAGCGGCGGGTGCCAATGAGAATACGGTTATTGTCGCACCATGCCGAGAAGCCCAGCCCGGTGTGCTGCTCCAGATCCTTGACCGGGAACAAGATGTCTGTGCGATCCTCGATGATCTGGCTGAACAGCCCGCGCAGAGTGTCGCAACTCTCGTTCAGCACACTTGCCGCATACAGGATGGCGCGGTCGATGCGGCCGCCCTTGAAGATGCGGATATCCTCCAGCGTTACGCTGTCGGCGGTAAACAGGTCGTCAGCGTCCAACTCAATGGTGTCGATGCCGCCCAGTTCCTCGATCGCTGCCCAGCCGGGCACCACAGCGCCCACAGCAGCAGCAGCTCTTTGCAGCCGCAGCGCCGCCAGACCGGGCACCAGCACCGAAGAAAGGGGCGAGCCCATGCACAGCACGGCAGCAGCCGCAGCCACGGCGCAGTTGATGCCGCCGCCGAACAGCAGGAAGACCACGCCGCTGAGCACTGCCGCTGCCAGCAGAACACAGGCCACCTTGCGGGCACGGCGCTCGCTGGCGCGCTCGCTGAGACTCTGCTCCACAAAGTCATCGCTGGCAGTCTGCACCGGGCGGCTCAGCAGCACCCACGGATCCTTCTGCTCCAGATCCCGGGCGAGGGCGCGGATCAGGTCTTTATCGCGGGTGCGGTAAGCGCCCCGCAGTTCGCCGCCCTCTGCCGCCAGCGCGTAGCCGCCCTGCACCGCAGCAAGCATCACCCGGCTGCCCACCAGCGCCAGAAACAGCCCCAGCGCTGCCATACCGGTCAGCAGGCCGATGCCCTCAGTGCTGCGGTAGGCGTTGGCATTCAGCATGGCCACCACCGCCTGCAACAGGGCTGCCACAGCGGCCAGCGCGGGCATGGTATCCGCACTGGGACGGCAGCGCAGACCGGTCAGGCCATCCCGCAGTACCGGGTAGCCCACAAACAGGCTGGCGGCAAACAGCAGCAGATTGGCGGCATAGAACGCCGCCGGGGCAGCGTCCGGGTCCAGCACCGAAAGCGGCGGCAGCAGACGCTCTGCTGTCAGCCCAAGGTGCAGCAGCACCACGGCCAGAATGCCCGCCAGCACACAGCGCAAGGTCAGCTCTGCGGCCATGTGGTGCAGCTTGTCGGCGGTGGATTCCGGCACAGCTTCCTCAGCAGGAGCAGCTGCTTCTGCTGAGGGTGCGTCCTCCGGCTTTGCCGAGGTCTCAGGGGCGGCAGCTGCCGGTGCGGATGCAGGGGCTGCGCTCTCCTCGGCGGGGGTACCGTCCTGCTCCAGCGGGAGCAGCGGCAGGCTCATGGTATCCTCTTTTTCCGGCTTGCGGGCAGCGGGCTTTTCGTCCTCTGCCGCGCCGAACATTTGGAAAATAGACTTTTTCTCAGGCTTTGGCGGTAGCGCTTCCGGATCTGCCGGAGCGCTAGAAAATACCACCGGCGGCAGTTTCTCGGCAGCATTTTGTGCAGCCTTTGCCGGGCTTTTCTCTGGCTCTGCCGCAGGCTGTGCAGCCGGGGGCTGTGTTTTGGGCTGCGGCATTTCCTGCGCGGGCTTTGCGAGCTGCGGGGCAAACTTCTTCTTTGCCATACCGTTCAAGCCGTTGAGCATATCTTTCAGCTGCTGCATCTCCTGCTGTTCCAGTTCCTCCTGCGGCAGCAATGTCTCCGGGGCATTCTTGATATTAGGCTGCTTTTGGGAAACTGTGCACTGCGGCTTTGGCTGAGGTGTGGGCTTTTCCGGCTCCGGCTGCACGGCAGCAGCCTTGGGGGCAGACACTGGCTCTGCCGGCGCTGCCTTGACAGGCTCCGGCCGGGCGAGCTGCATCGGCATAGCCGGAATAGGGTCTGCGGTGCGCAGCTCCAGTGCCATATCCTCCTGCTCCGGCTGTACCGGCTTTGCATCCGCCCCCAGCAGGATCTCGCCGGTGGGGATCTCCAGCACCGGCTGTACCGGAGCGGGAGTCTGTTCCTTATCATGGCCAAACAGCTTGCCCAGCAGCCCGGCCTTGGGCTTTTCCTCTACCGGATCAGGCTCATCCCTGCGGGTCATCTCTTCAGGCAGGTCGATCACGCTGGTGCTGAAAAAGTTGCGAAATCGATCCTCTGCCGAGAGCTCCCCCGTCAGCTTGCCCTTGCGTTCATTTTTATTGTTCGGCATCCTTGTCCCTCCCACTGTTCTGGATGGAGTTTACCGCTGTTTCTACTCTTTTTATTCTGCGGCGCGCTGCGACTGGATCTCGTACAGGATGATGCCAGCCGCCACCGAAACGTTATAGCTGTCCACGCCGGTGCCGGAAGCAGCCATATCCAGCCGCACCACGCCGTCACACAGCTTCTTGACCAGCTGGGACACACCGCTGCCCTCGCTGCCCAGTACCAGCGCGATAGGGCCGGTCAGATTATTTTTGCGCAGAGACACACCGTCCATGTCGGCGCAGTAGACGAACACGCCCTGCTCCTTCAGGCGGCGGATGGTCTCGCCGATATTGGCCACACGCGCCACCGGCAGACGCTCGGCAGCGCCTGCGCTGGACTTGATGACGGTGGGAGTGACGGATGCGCCGCCCCGCTTGGGGATGACGATGCCGTGGGCACCGCACAGCAGCGCGCTGCGCATGACTGCGCCTAGATTATGGGGGTCCTCAATACCGTCGCTGAGCACCAAGAAAGGCGGCTCGCCCTTGGCCTTGGCTGCGGCCAGCAGGTCCTCCACAGTCGCATACTCGATCTCGCTGGCAAAGGCCGCCACGCCCTGATGGCTCTCGGTGCCGGTCATCAGGCGCAGCTTGTTGGGATGCACCCGCTTGACCGTTGCACCGGCCTCCTTGGCCAGTGCTGTATAGTATGCCGCCACTGCCGGGGCCATCCCCTCGGCAATAAGCACGGTGTCCACACCGGAACCGCTCTTGAGCAGCTCGGTCACGGGGTTTTTGCCATAGATCAGGCTCTCATTTTTCTGCTGCGGCTGCTCTGCATCGCGGCGCGGACGGCGCGGCTGGTTACGTTCTTCCATCTTTTTATACTCCTTCCGTTCCGGACGGGCTGTGCCGCACCGGAGCGTTTTATTTTGTTCATGATAATCCAAAATAAAGTATACCATATCTTGCCCGGCTTCGCCACAAATTGCAGGGATTTTATTCTCTCGACATTAAAAATTTTTTCGACAGAAAGTGACTTTCCTGCCTGCTTCGGCATCTGTAAAAATGTCTTGCTCTCTGCCCGGGCGTCGAGGCTCACTTCCGCTGTTTTGCCAAGGCAAAAAGTTTTCCACAAAAAGCATCTATACATTCCGTAAACGACCCGTAATTTTTCCACAAGTTGAAAACCCGGTGGAAAGTGTGTAAAAGTCCAGCCGCAGCGCCTGTTTTCCGGGTGGAATTAAACAATTTCCACCGGGTTTTCAACAGCAGCTTCCCCCATATCTTGGCAAAAGCCTTACAATTTGTAAAATTCAAGTCGGAATTATGACAATATTTCGAACCGGAAATTGTCCGCTTTTGCAATTTCCTCCAACATCATTTTGACGAATGTTAAAATATGTTGAAAACCCGTGCCGCCCGCGCGCAAGGCAGATGTTGCAGCGTATATGGATTTTTGTCGCCAAGCGCAATAAGATTCTGATGCAGCCGCAGGAACCGCTTTGTGCCGCGCCCGTTCCGCAGCAGCTCTATGCAAGAAAAAGCACCTGTTCGGATTGATTTTAGGCGCAGTTTGGGGTATACTAGCTATGTGGGCTCGTTAAGCCATGCACAATGTTGTGTGTGGCAGAGCCGGAACCCCGATAATATTTGGAGGTAATGAATAATGTTGGTAAATGCAACCGAAATGCTGCTCAAGGCACGCGATGGCCACTACGGTGTGCCGCAGTTCAACATCAATAATCTGGAGTGGACCAAGGCAGTCCTGACCGCCTGCGAGGAAATGAAGAGCCCCGTCATTCTAGGTGTTTCCGAGGGTGCAGGTAAGTACATGACCGGCTTCAAGACCGTTGCTGCTATGGTCAGCGCCATGGTCGATTCCATGGGCATCACCGTTCCCGTTGCTCTGCATCTGGACCACGGCACCTACGAGGGCTGCAAGGCCTGCGTTGAGGCCGGCTTCTCCTCCATCATGTTCGATGGCAGCCACTACTCCATCGAGGAGAACGTGGAAAAGACCAAGGAGCTGGTCGCCCTGGCACACGCTCACGGCATGAGCATCGAGGCCGAGGTGGGCTCCATCGGCGGCGTTGAGGACGGCGTTGTGGGCTCCGGCGAGATCGCTGATCCCGAGGAGTGCGCAAAGATCACCGCTCTGGGCATCGACTTCCTGGCTGCCGGCATCGGCAACATCCACGGCGTCTACCCGGCAAACTGGAAGGGTCTGGACTTCGAGGCTCTGGATCGCATCCACAAGGCCACCAACAACATTCCTCTGGTCCTGCACGGCGGCACCGGCATCCCCGACGAGATGATCGCAAAGGCCATCAGCTTGGGCGTTTCCAAGATCAACATCAACACCGAGTGCCAGCTGGTGTTTGCTGAGGCTACCCGCAAGTACATCGAAGAGGGCAAGGATCAGCAGGGCAAGGGCTTTGACCCCCGCAAGCTGCTGGCTCCCGGCGCAAAGGCCATCGAGGCCAAGTGCAAGGAGAAGATCGAGCTGTTCGGCTGCGCAGGCAAGGGCTAAACAGAAGCTCGTATCGTAACCGGTACACCACCCAATAAAGTATGCGGCCCCGCCACACTGTTATGCACAGTGTAGCGGGGCCGCTTTTTATTTTGAAATCCGGTAATGCCCCACGATGTCGGTTCGTTTTTCCAGAATGTCCTGTTCGTAGGCAGTCTGCCATGGGTCATTGTGGTGAATGATATAAGGCACTCCATTTTTATTTCGCCGGTCGGACACGATGCCAATATGTCTTTCAAAGATCACAATATCACCGCCCTGCCATTCTTCTATTTCCGAAGCATCTGTGGTCAGAGCAACCGCGGTATGTGCAAAAAACACCTTCAGGTTTCTCACTCGTCGGAAATCTATATTTGCATCCGGCTCTGCTACCATATAATCCTGTGGCTGCTCCCGGATATCTGCGTCCACAAGCACTTGCAGGTCATATCCCGCATTCTTCAACGCATAAGCAACTACATCGGTGCAAACTCCATAACCATCGTCAGGATAGCCGGTCTCATAATAGCGGCTTTTGTATTTTGGATGTGTGCTCACATAGGTCAGTGCGCCGTTCAAAATATCCAGCTGGTCATCTACGCCGTCATCATCCCAATCCACGCTGCTATGAAACTGCGGTATTCTGCCCTGATAGTCGTCCTCCGGCCGGGACGCCGAGGTGTGCTGATAATGTGTTAGCACATAAAATACGATACTGCATAATAGCAAAAGCGCCAGTACCGCTATATAATGCTTTGCTTTTTCCTTGCGGGTTCTGTCCGAACGCATATTCTCATCCTTTCCTGCTTTGAGGATACCAGCTTTTTTCCCACTCTGCAACCCCTTGGCATATATAGTACAACAAAAAAGCTCTGAGATTTCTCTCAGAGCTCTTTGTTAAGTCGGCGACTACCTATTTTCACAAGCCGTTTCCAGCTAACTATCTTCGGCACA
>OLGM01000345.1_pt1 | contig 31584 bp, 22 predicted proteins | sample 1606001 | NCBI WGS metagenome assembly OLGM01 (sample SAMN03283294) | human gut metagenome | biome: human-associated habitat; material: feces | host: Homo sapiens | place: Peru | collected 2012
GGGCTAGCCCCGTAGTGAGAGGCTAATGTTTTTGCACTTCGTTTAAGAATCTACAGAAAAAAACGACCTGAGGGAAGTTGTTTGATGCGTTTTTTTTGAAAAGGACGTTATTATCCAAAAGCTGCGATGTGTAGATTTGCGGTTTTCCGGCTGTCCGTAATCGCATACTCAAATTGTGCAATCGGTTGGTGCGAGACGCAAGCCGACATACCCATTTGTGAGTATTTTTGGCCTGTTTGGCGCTTAATGTTTTTATATTAAGTTGTATATGTGTAATTTTGCGCCGACAAAAACCGCGTCTTTATAGCAGGGCCTTCTTTATGAGGGACCAATGACTGACGGGTGAAAACAATTGAAAACACACAGATTTAACAACAGAATGCTTATGAAACTTATTACAACGACATTAGCAGCAATGCTTTTGGGTGCGGCCACCGTTATGGCAGCTCCCGCCGCTCCCACTGCCGAATGGGCAAACTTCGTAAACGGTCCTCTCGCTTCGGGTTCGATGACCCGCAGCATCAAGGCCACGGAGGATGGCTCGGCCATCTATTGGATGGGCTCGGCCGCCACGCACAGCGCCGGTGATGCCGCCACGTATGCCGGCGAAACAATCTTCAGCAGTCCCGTGGACGTGCAGCGCAACACCAACAACAACCTCATAATCATGCGTCTTGACGCACAGGGCAAGAAGGTGTGGAGCCTTTACAGCTCGTACGGCGATGCTGCCAGTAATAACGGCGGCCTCGATATTCTTCCTGACGGATCTATCGTTTTTGTCGCAGTTATGCGCCATGACGAAAAGGCTGATATGCTGGCCCATCCGTTGACAATCGTAGATGGGACGGGCGTGTCTACGGACGTGTATCCCGCTGTCGATGAATACCGCAACGTAGGCATCGTAGGCCATCTGTCTGCCGACGGTAAACTGCTGGGCTACGGCGTCATTGATGTCGACGCCATAGAAGTCCCGGCTGACGGAAGCACGAAAAAAGTACGTGCCGGCCTGTTCGTGGACGACCTTGCAGTTGCCCCCGACGGCAATATCTTTATCAGTGGCAACTACCGCGCCACCATGCACCTCAAGGACCAAGCCGGCAATACGGTGACATTCACGCCCAAGTATATCAATGGTTGGAACGGCGATGCACAGAAGGCTGCCGGTGATATGTATCTGCTCAAACTTACCCCCGAAGGCCGTATCCTCGGCTCGCTCGAAGCACAGGGCACCGGCATCAACAACGGCCATATCAGCAATGTCGTATACGACCGCGGCATCCTCTACCTCTACGGCAAGTATGACGTTGTCTCGGGCGAGGATTTTACAGCCACACTGGCCGGCGCGCCTTTGTGTAACACCGGCGTTGTAAACCTCTATCTTGCGGCTGTTGACGCCACCACCTTTGCCTCCGAATGGCACACCAATATTGTGGGCGAGAAAGACAGCAACAACTCGTGCGTCATGCAGAACTCCGGCATCAACGTCGGCAACGGCAATGTATGGTTCTGCGGTCAGTACAACGGTAAATTCTATCCCCAGGGCAACGAAGAACTCGGCGTGACCAGCACCAACCGTATGCGCGAAGGTATGCTCGTCAAGTTTGACGCCGTTACCGGCAAGTGGATTAAGGGCGTAAGCTCTCCCGCTTCGTTCGGCGCCGCCGCTTACACCGGCCTCACCGCCTACCAGGATGCTTTGGTCAACACCACCACTCCGGACAAGGTCTACGTTTTCGGTTACACGATGAAGAACACCATCGGCGTCTTCCTGCGTCCTTACAACGCCAATACACTTGAGGCCGATCCCGAAGACTCGTGGTCGCTGGTAACCGGCGTTAAGGGCAACGGCTTCAATGCCGCAATACCTTTGTCCTTCAACATCGCCTACAAACCCAAGGCCGGCCTTGCATTCACAGATGCACGCGGCCGTGGCGGTATGTGTGCTGCCGGACTCGAAACGGCAAATACCGGCTCGTCCTTCGCCATCCAGATAGCCAAGTTCCGTCTTCCCGAGCAGTTGTTTGACGGGGTATCCGACATCATCAGCGATAACGACAACGCTACCGCCCCCGTCGAATACTATGATCTGCAAGGTCGCCGCGTCAGCGACACTCCCGCTGCCGGTCTGTACATTCGCCGTCAAGGCACTCAGGCCACCAAGGTACTCATTCGCTAAAATCGTCGGCCTTAGGCCGCAGATGATATAAACGCGAGGGCATCCGACGAATATGTCGAATGTCCTCGCGTCGTTTTATTTGGCTTATAGCCCTTTAATTTTTGGGGCTGCAATTTGTCATTGTTCGCCATATTCGGGTATACAAAAGATGCCGTCGGCGCAGATTGATGCGAAAATACTTGCAGTTGTGGTCGGTGATGATTAATTTTGCAACGTAATGACACCGTCCCGGCGGTGGAACACGCAATTTGCGACAATCCGTTGTGGCGCCGATGCAAATATGCGCCGATGTAGCAGATAATTATCCAATATATACAATATCAGATGCTTATGAAGAAATTTACTACGACGTTTGCAGCAATGCTTTTGGGCCTTGTCCCGGCAATGGCTGCGCCCACGGCTCCGGCCGGACAATGGGCCAATACGGTGAACAGTACCGCCTCTACCGGTACGATCAATAACGCCCTTGCGGTTACCGACGACGGCTCGGCGATATACTGGATGGGCGCCGGTGCCACCAAGACGAGTTCCGATGTTGTGTCGTACAATGGTGACGCCATCATCTCCAATCCCGTAGCCACCACCCGTGGCAGTGCCAACAATAACCTCGTAATCATGCGCCTTGATGCTTCCGGCAATAAGGTTTGGTCAGTCGTAAGCACTTATGGCGACGCAGCTTCCGGCAACGGCGGCATCACCCTGCTGCCCGACGGCTCGCTGTCCTTTGTCACGGTTATGCGCCATGACGAGGGCGAGCTTTGCTCCAAACCGCTGGTGATTGTCGATGCCGAAGGAACTGCCACCGAGGTCTACGGCGCCACCGAGACGGCACACTACGTTGCTGTTGTAGCGCATCTTAGCGCCGCCGGCAAACTGCTGTCTTACGGCGTTATCGACCCGGAGGTTCTGAAACTGGAGAAGGACGTAACCTCGGCTATATTTGTCAAAGACATTGTAGCCACCGCCGACGGTAATATCCTTGTAGGCGGCAATTACCGTTCGACGCTGCACCTTAAAGATGCTGCAGGTAAGCAAGTCACCCTTGCGCCAAAGTATTTGGAAGGCTGGACCGGAGATGCACAGAAGGCTGCCGGTGATATGTTCCTGTTCAAACTTACGCCCGACGGACGCCTGCTGTCATCGCTCGAGGCTCAGGGTTCGGGCCTCACCAACGGCACGATAAACAGTATAGCGGTGAAGGATTCGCGCGTATACCTTTTGGGTAGTTACAATGTTGTCGAGGGTGCCGACTTTACCGCCACATTCGCCGGCAAGGCATTGAGCGCCACCGGCGTCACCAACTACTTCGCCACCTGTCTGAACGAGGCCGATCTTACCGGCGTATGGCATACCAATATCGTAGGCCAAAAAGTCAACAACAATTGTGTCCTGCAAAACCCCGGTCTTGCCGTGGCTGCGGGCAAAGTCTTTGTCTGCGGACAATTCTCCGGCAAATTCTATCCCGAAGGGGCAGAGGACAAAGCCGTGACCAGCACCACCAAAGTGCGTGAAGGATTTCTTGCAAGTCTTGATGCCGCTACCGGTAATTGGAATGTCGGCGTCAGCTCGATGGACTCCTTCGGCGAAGCTACATACGTCGGCCTCACCGGGTATCTGGACGTAATAACGACCGATGTAACTCCCGGTAAAGTGTATGTCTACGGATATACAATGAAAGGCGGTATTGGCGCATTCCTGCGTCCCTATGACGCCGCTACGCTCAAGGCCAATACTTACGATGCGTGGACGCTTGTAGCCGGTATCGCCGGCGACGGCGCTGTTGCCGGAATGCTCACTGCCACTAATATAGCGTATGCACCGACTGCCAGTATCGCCGTATGCGATGTACGCGGCAAAAACGGTATACAGCCTGCCTGTATGGAAGTGCGCAATCTCGGATCGACATTTATCTCGCTTATCACCAAATTCGAACTTCCTGCCGAGCTCGGCGCAGTCAATGACATTGTTGTCGATAACGACAATGCCGCCGCCCCCGTCGAATATTACGATCTGCAAGGTCGTCGCGTCAGCGATACGCCCGCAGCCGGTCTGTATATTCGCCGCCAAGGCACTCAGGCCGTCAAGGTCTTAGTGCGCTAATCTCCGGCTTTTATAAGGCATAAACGCGAGGGCGTTCGATAATTCCATCGAACGCCCTCGTGCCGTTTTTATATGCTCGAGGCATGGTGTCGAGGCGTTGGTCGCCTTCCCAAAATATGCGGACGAAAAAAAGTTGCTTGTTTTTTTGAAAAAAATTTTGTGTGTACGGGAATTCTGTGTAACTTTGCACCGCAAATCCCCGGAGGGGGAGCGCCGCAGGATGCAATCATCGCGGTTGCGCACTGTTGTATAAAAATGATACACGCTTCAATAGCTCAGTCGGTTAGAGCATCTGACTGTTAATCAGAGGGTCGTTGGTTCGAGTCCATCTTGAAGCGCATGAAGGCGAGGAACATCCGCAAGTTCCTCGCTTTTTTTGTGCCGTTATCGGTATGTACTATTACTGTCTATGAAAGAAACGCATCGTGTCCCTGTATACGAATTACCGAAAATAGCCGATGAAGGGCGACCGCTAAAAACAATCGGCTTGAAAAACAAAAAGTCGGTAAAAACGCCGAACTCTGACCGGAATAAGCCGAAAGATGTGGTTTTCCGAATTTATCTCGATGCGTTGTTGTTTAATGTATCATTTTGCTAATAAGGTGGTTAATGTATTTTTTACGATTGCCTGAAAAAACAAAATTCCATAAGTGCGACTGTTTTTTTTGCAAAAGTCTTGTGTGATATGATAATTAAGTGTACTTTTGCGACCGAAAAATATTTTTAAATAGTAATCCAAGGCATGGATACACTATTAGACATTCTACATGATATCGCCGTTAGGCGACACCATTATTTCTGATACGACAGGTGTCATACACCTGCCGCAATTCTACATATTACATGTATATATTACATGGATGTACGTCCAAGGTAGATACATTTCGAAAGATACATTTCAGAATACATAAAAAGTATAACCCAATCAAACAACACTGCTTATGAGAAAAATTACTTTCTTGCTGGCCATATTGGTGAGCATTTGCGGTTTTGCAGCGGAAGTGGAGCCTGACGCCGTCAGGGTTACACCGACCAACGGCGACCCTGTGGTGTTTCTGTTCACGTCCAATCCGGAGGTGACCTACACTGACACCGGAGCGACAATCGCGACCAAAGGCCAAGACCCCGTGACTTTCGATTTTGATGACATCCAATTCATCGACTTCGTAAAATACGATGCTGTGGACGACGTTGTGGCACCGGCCGTGACCCTGCGTGTGACGCAGGACGCACTGCTCATATCCAACGCCGAGGCCGGCAGCGTGCTCTCAATCTACTCGCTTGACGGACGTTGTGTACTCAATACCACGATCCCCGAGTCTTTCAGTGTCAGTCGCTCGGAACTCAACAAGGGCGTCTACATCGTTACAATCAATAAAACAGCATTCAAAATCATACTCTAACACACAATGAACAAGATACTTTACGCAGTACTCGTCGCCGCTGTAGGCTTCGGCACGGCCAATGCCCAGCAGAAGATGATGAAAATAGAATACAAGGACGGCACCGAAGAACTGAGAAACGTGTCCGAGGTGTCCAAAATCACCTTTATCAACGAAGGTCAGGTAGATCCGTCAACCAAGATGGTAGACCTCGGCTTATCCGTAAAATGGGCTACATACAATGTCGGCGCCTCCAACCCCTGGGAAGAAGGCAACTTCTACGCTTACGGCGAAATCGAGCCTAAGAGCGAGTACACCCTCGAGAACTACAAGTGGTACTGCGACTGGGAAGGTGAAGACCACGATCAGTGGGAAGAGTACTACAAACTGGGAGCCACAATCACCGGAACGAACTATGACGTAGCACATGTCAAGTGGGGTGACCAATGGCGCATACCTACACGCGATGAGTGGCGCGAACTTATCAATAACTGCGAATTCACTTGGACCGGAATGAACGGCGTAACCGGTGCCGTAGTCACCTCGCGCATCAACGGCAACAGCATCTTCCTGCCCGCCGCCGGCAATATGGTGGGCTCGGAGCATACCCACGACCAGCTCGGATGCTTCTACTGGACCTCCACCGAATACGAGCAGTCCGACATCACGCAGGAATGCCGCAACTACCGCGCCAACATCGATGCCTCCAACCGCTCGGCCGAAGGATATGACTATCCCGATGTAGGCTTCTCGATACGTCCCGTATATGGTCCCGTGCCAGCCGAGACGCTGCCCACATATACCGCACCCTCCGAGCCGGTAGACCTCGGCCTGTCCGTAAAATGGGCTCCGTTCAACATCGGCGCCAAAGCCGCCTCCGAGACCGGAGACTTTATCTGCTGGGGCGAGCTTACCGAAAAGCAGTACAGCCATGTCTACAACTACAAATGGTATAACGTTCTGACCGATGAATATATCGAAATAGGCGACCAAATCTCCAATACTCAGTACGATGCAGCCAAAGCACTCTGGGGCAATGGTTGGCGTCTGCCTTCCGAGGCTGAAATCAAAGAACTCCTCGAAAAATGCACATGGACAGCCGAAACATACGGATATACCGTTACCGGCCCCAACGGCAAAAGCATCTTCCTGCCTGCTTGCGGAATGCAGGGCTACAAAGGTGCGCCACGCGGCTCCATCCAGAGCGGATACTATATGACCGGTAACGCTAATGTCAATACCGACAAAACCGGCAAGAAGATGACGAGCATAGCTGTAACACTGCGCTTTTCGCGTGGTGTAGGCAACAAGTTCAATGCTCCTCAGGTGACCTTCAGCTCCAAGGCCGGCGGTATTCAGATACGCCCCGTTCACGACTAAAAAAAAGCACCTGTCGTGACAAAGCGATCCATCGCGGGATTGATCAGTCCTGCTTAATAATGGCGGGGACTGCACCGAAAATGCGTCCCCGCTTTCTTAAAAAAATAAAACAAGAAATAAAATGAAAAGCTTATACATAACATTGCTTTCGGCGGCTATGTCTCTGTCTGTCGGCGCATCGGCGCAGACTACGGAAGCCGTGTTGGACCTGACGGACCGCACGACCTTTGACAACTGCACACAGACCAGCCTTAAGTACGACCACGACGACTACAACGCCTGGTCTTTCAACAACTACGGGAAATACCCGTATATGTACAATTCCGGCATCACTGAGCCCTATTATTCGGACTATCTTATCACTCCGGAAGTGACGCTGAAGGCATTCACACTCTATCGCATCGAGGTGTCCCCGGCAGCCTATAATTCGCGCAAGACCACTTCGTTAACCATCGGTCTGGGGCAGGGCAACGACTTGAGCAAGTATAAGGTCTTGGCCAGCTACGACAATTTGGCCTATGCCAACAAAAGCACGGCCACACAAAAGACCGTAGAATTCCATGTCGATGCCGACGGGCAGTACAAGCTGTACTTCCTCGGCGAAACCAACGGGATGTATCTTTTCGACACCAAAGTCGTTGAGGTCGGATCATCGAACGTTCCTCTGGCTGCCGAGGGTCTTACGCTGGTGCCCGCATCCGACGGCTCGGCCTCGGTTACGGTGTCATTTACGCTTCCCTCGGCCACGATAAGCGGACAGCCGCTTGACGGAACACTCAAGTATAGCATCTTCCGCGGCGATGGTGAGACAGCAGTCAAGACCGGCCGTGGTGCTGCCGGCGAGTACGTCTCGTATATAGACAACGATTGCAGTGAAGGTACAGTCTCCTATTCGGTGACGGTTGAGAGTGCCGGCAATACCAGCGAACGCGTCACAGCTTCGACATACGTGGGCAAAGAGACTCCTAATCCTGTTACCGATCTTGCGGTATCCGCAAATGATGGCTCGTACACGCTCTCGTGGAAGGCTCCCGCAACCGGTGTGCATGGTGCGTTTCTCGACCCGTCGTCACTCACCTATCGCGTTACGCGTATTGTAGATGATGTGCCGACCATCGTTGCCGAAGCATGTACTGCCACGACATTCATCGACAACTATACATCCGATGACTTGCAATCTTTGCAGTATTCCGTTGTAGCCGTGCTCAATGGTGAGTCTTCCGAAGAAGTAAAGACCAAGACCTTGGCTGTCGGTTCTCTGACGCTCCCGTTTACAGACTCCTTTGCCGGAGCATCCTTTGGCAAGGTTTGGACGGCTGATATTGTTTCCGGCACAATCAATTGGGAGGCTGTGGCCTCGAGCACCGCGAAACGTCCCATCGTCTCCGAGTCTATAGACCAAGACGGCGGCTTCGCCATTTACAGATCTTGGGACGCTACACGCGGCAGCTCGGCACGCCTTGCCTCCGCACCTATAAAATATGTAGCAGGCAGCAGCCCCATCATCGAATTCTACGTATACCGTACTGCCGGCAATGATCAAATACAAATACAGGTGTCCTGTGACAACGGCGATTGGACGAATGTTCCCGATGCTTTGATTACGTTGAAGGGCACCACTCAGGATTGGGAGAAGGTCGAATTTCCGCTTGCAGCGGCTATCGCTGATGGTTGCAAAACTTTCCGTGTAGCATTTCTGTCGCTGAGCGCTTATGGACAGAACACTGTCATTGATAAGGTGCGCGTGTTCGTTCCGGCCGACAAAGACCTCGAAGTTTCGTCTGTCGTCGCTCCGACATCGGTATATTCGGGCAATGATATCAACCTTTCGTTTACCATTTCCAACAACAGCGCAAAGGTTGTCAGCGCCGCCGATTACACTCTCAAGCTGGTGACTGACTATCCCGAGTCCATAGCTCTGCCGACCACCGTGGACATTCCATCGTTCGGATCAACCACTGTGGATTTGACAGTTCCTGTTACGGCTATCGAGGCTCAGGCTGCCGATAGCTATTCGTTTGCGCTCCAAGTCGTATATGACGGCGATGAAAAGCCCGAGAACAATATCTCGACTGCGGCTGAGGTGGCTGTGGCTTTTGTCGAAGAGGCCTCGCCCACAAATCCCGATGCCAAGCAGCTTGCCGACGGATCGATAGAAGTCTCCTGGGACGCTGCAGGTGACGGACACACCCCGCTCAGCGTCAGCACATCCTTTGAGGGTTGCGAAGGCGGCTTTACAGGTCCGTTTGACGGCTTCACCGCCCTTGACCTCGACCAGGCTGCCGGCGATAGCTACTATATGGTTTCCGGCAGTGCCTTCTTGGTTGTCAAAAAACCGTCTGTGCCTAAAGGCCGCGATGGTGACAATGTCATCGGTCTGACTTTGGGTGCAAACAAGCAGCAGGATGATTGGCTGATTTCGCCCGTGCTTGACTGCAAGGCCGGCGCCACAATGGATCTCAACTTCCTTGTTGCGACAAAGAAATTCACGTCCTCGTCGTACTACTACACTATGGAAATTCTTTACTCCACAGAAGCAGACTATGACGCCGCCAATCCTTCAGCCGCCTTTACAAACAAGGTGAATACACTGAAATCGAGCCATTCGTATGGACAGTTTATCAATTCGGAAACTTTTGTACCCATCAGCATAACCGGCATCCCGTCCGAAGCCAAACGCGTGGCCATACATTTCATTTCCAAGATTTCGTTTACCAGTGCGATATGGATCGATAATGTCCGTATCACCGAGGCTGTGTCCAACCCGCTGCTGGGCTACAATGTCTACGAAAACGGAGTCGGCCGCGTCAACACCGAGGTGGTGGACGCAGCGACAACGTCCTTCAATATCCCCGAAACAAGCATCGTCGATCGTCGCTATTTTATCACCGCCGTATATAGCTCCGGTGAGTCTCAACCGACCGATTTGACGCCGTACTTCTCGGCCGTCAACGATATAGCCGGTGGCGAAGGCCCGGCTGTCAATGTGACTTCGGAAGGTTTGGTAGTCTCCGGCACAGATAATGCCGTAGTTTATGACCTCCAAGGTCGTATAGCTGCGTATGCTCCCCAAGGTGTCGCCGTACGCCTTGCGCCCGGTATGTATATCGTCAAGGCCGGTTCCGAAACCCGTAAAGTTGTGGTAGGCAAGTAATCGCCATCCGCATATACTCAGATAAAAAAAGGTCTGTACCCGATTGAGGTACAGGCCTTTTTTTGTGCCTGCGAGATTGCGGATCGGCTGGGGCGTTGCATGGTCAGGGGCATAGAAATGGGCGCGAATCACTTCGCGCCCTAAGTCTTTGGCGAGCCGCTGCCGTAAAGCGCGGCTGTGCTGTGGTGTGTGTTTTCCCTTGATTACGTAATTATCCTCTATATACAAAATCTTTTGTCAATATCATCGACGCCTACGACTCCGCTCGGAATCGTTCGGCGATGCGTTCGCCGAATTGTCTTTGATTGACAATGCAAAATTACAGCCGCAAGCGAAGTCTGACAATACCTATTTTTGAGTATTTTGAGCCGTCGGATAAATCGTCGGATAGCCGTTATGTCAATAAAAATATGTACCTTTGCGTTGTACAAGAATAATCACTACAACAAAATACAACAATGAAACATCTTCACAACCTCTTGACACTCGTTGCTTTGGCATGCCTTACATTTGGTATGACCGCATGTAACGACGACAATGACGACCCCGATGGCATCGACTTGGTATACAACTTCGGCCGCGAAACCGGAGAGTATAACGCCAACGGCTATTGGGCCGAAGTGCTCAATCCCGAGCAGGGACCTCTCGAGTATACCGGCGTAACGGTATCGCACAAGGTATCCGGATACGAGTATGGCGGCGTCACCACCTATTCATGGACCGGCTTCTGCCCCTCCAAGGTCTCGGACCTGAAGGACTACACCGCTGACGGCACTTGGGTAGACCACCAGTTTGCAGCAATGCCCGGCAAGGGTTACACCACTCCCAACTACCTCGTAGGCTATTGGGATACATCCGAACCGCTTGACAAGGACATCGCCGACCCCAGCTGCTACATCAAATTTGACAGCGAGGTTGTCTTGCTCAGCGCCCGTATCGCCAACACCACATGGGGATACTTCGCTATGAAGAATGGCAGCGCATACAGCAAAGCCTTCGGCGAAAACGACCACTGCTACCTTATCATTTACGGACGTCTTAACGGTGTGAGCGTGTCCTCCCTCAAAGTTCCCCTTGCTTACAACGGCACTATCTTTGACACTTGGCTCGGCGTCGATCTCTCCGGACTGGGTACCGTGGACGAGCTCGTATTCCAGATGGAATCCACTGACAATTCCACTTACAACGGAGTTTCGTACATGAACAACCCGGCATACTTCTGTATCACCGACCTGTACACACATTTCTCCCAATCACCGATAAGACAATAATTTAGTCAATACGACTGAAGAGAATAGGGGCGACCGGGCATTTCGGTCGCCCTTTTTTATGCTCTTCGATGGCGTCTATACCGAAAAAATGGCGTATATTTGCATCTGTCAAAAGGCACTTCCATGCCGGGAGCGCCGTTATGCAAACACCCCAAGATGTTTCTTACCGACCATACCATTACCAAGAGTTTTTTGCGGCGCCTATTGCTGCCTGCATTTATTATACTGACTGTTGTGCTGCCGTCTTGTGTAGGCACAATAGACACGGAAGGCGACCTTGCGCTGGCCGAAGGTGCTATGCGCGAGGGACGCTATGGAGAGGCTGCGGAGATATGCCGCGATATCTTGCAAAAAACGGATAGTACGGCGATTAGCGTCAATCAAATGTGCCGCATTGCGGTCGTGTATGCCACGGCGGCGGACAACGATTGCGACAACGAATTGAATATGGCTCGTGCCTCCGACTGCTTCCGCCGCGCCGCTGCCGTCAGCGCCGATTCAGTATCACTGTTTCTCAATAGTCTGAGCGTTGAGGAGCAGAGCATTGCCAATATGGCGCATCGCTTGGCCTTGGGCACGCACTCGGATCTGCGCGATTACGAGGATTATGTACCCGACAGCATAGACGTGCATTGCCATGAGTGACGACTGGAAAGACGCATTGGCTGCGCTTCGCGGCGCCGTACCGGCCGGCGAGGATGATTCGGCACAGACGACCGACGATGGCGTCGAAGCGGCGAAGGCCAAAACGCAGACTCTCGAAATTGTATACGAACGCAAGGGTCGTGGCGGCCATCCGGCCACAATCGTGGTGTGCCCGCAGGGTATGGCTGACAACGATGTAGACACCTTGGCCGGAACACTGCGCCGCCGCCTCGGTGTGGGAGGCAGCGCTCGTGGCGGCGAAATATTGTTACAGGGCGACCGTCGGGATGCTTTGCACACTATATTGCCGGGTCTCGGCTTCAAGACCAAGGGCTGAAACTCGCCGAAGGTGTCTTTTAGCCCCTAAACCGCTCCGATTGCTTGATATATTACCTCAATACCACGTCCCACTAACCATAAAAATATGCCATCTTCCAAATCCGAACACAATATGTCCCATCTGACCATATATAAAGCCTCTGCCGGCTCGGGTAAGACCTATACGCTTACGCTGCAGTATATTACGCTGCTGTTGGGCGTCAAGGACGCTGACGGTGTATACCACCTAAACCACAAAGACTGTCTGCCGCAAGGCGAGGGCGTGCAACGTCGCCGCCATCGGCATATCTTGGCGGTGACTTTCACGAATAAGGCTACGGAGGAGATGAAGCAGCGCATACTCAAGGAGCTGCAGGATTTGGCCGATGAGACAAAAGATGCTGCGTATGCGGCGGCATTGATGGATTTGTTCGGATGTACGCGTCGGCAGTTGGCCGAGGCGGCTAATGACGCTATGCGTCAGATTATATTCGATTACAGCCAGTTTCATGTCAGCACTATCGACGCATTTTTCCAGAATGTATTGCGTTCGATGGCTTTTGAATTCGAGCGCCAAGGCGATTACGATATCACTATGGACTCGAACGCGGTCATCAATTTTGCCATAGACGGACTGCTCGAGGAGTTCAATATGGCAGATATGCATCAACGTAAAACCGAGTTTAGCCCGTTGAATAGCTGGATTCTACGCAAGATGGAAGAAGCGGTGCGACAGGGTACGGATTTCAATATTTTCCAGACCAAGGGCTCGGTACGGCGCGGTATTGTGGAGTTTGTCAGCAGCTTTTTTGACGAGGGCTTTGTCGAACACAGCAAGGCTATGAGCCGATGGCTGGAGCAAAGCAATGCCATACGTGATTTCAGAAAAGCCGTTGACGACAAAATCAAGAGCCTTAAAGCGCAATTGGCCATGCAGATGGATGCGGCGAGGAATGCCGTGGGTGGACGCAAGCTAAAGAGCGTAATCTCTAATATTTTGAAGAATAATGAGCCGTCGAATCCCGGAGCCGAATACTATAAGAGGGCGATGGCGGCCGTTTTCGAAGAGATGCCGTTCGGCCCGGCGGATATTTTCAAAGATTACACGCCCACGCCTGCCGAGGCACAGCCAATCCTGGCTGCGCTCAATTCTTATGCCAAGTATTGGGCTGACATCAAGACTCTTGAGATGCTGAGAAAATACATAGGCATGTACGGACTGCAGAAATTGGTGCTGGACCGCGTCGAGCAATGGCGTCGAGACAACAATGTCTTGTTGTTGAGCGATGCTGCCGACCTTATAAGCCGATTTGTGACGCAAGATGATGTGCCCTTTATGTACGAACGTATGGGCGTCGACCTGAGGCACTTCCTGATAGACGAATTCCAGGATACTTCGCGCTTGCAGTGGAACAACTTCCGCCCGTTGCTGAGCAATAGCCTTGCCTCGGGATTTGACAACCTGATTATCGGCGACGAAAAGCAGTCGATATACCGCTTCCGCAATTCGGACGCATCGTTGCTGCATCACGAGGTTGCGGACGAATTCCCCGATGACTACCAACTGAAAGGTGTCAATCCGGGCGAGAATACCAATCACCGCAGCGCCATCGAGATTGTGCGTTTCAACAATACGCTGTTCCATTACATCGCCGAGAAGATGACATTGCCCGGCGGAGGACTCTTTGACAGCTTCGGCAATGTCATACAGGACATCCCGGCACGTCACCGCGATATGCACGGCGTGGTGCGCATCCATATCCCGCCCAAGAAGGAAAAGGACGCCGAGAAGACAGAGAATGCTAATGTCACCGAGGATGAGTCGGTGACGACTGCAATGATTAAAAACATTCTCCGTCAGCACAATGATGGCGGATATCGCTGGGGCGATATTGCCGTACTCACCGACACAAATAATCAGGCGTCGGAATGTGTCGCCGCGCTTATCGAGGCGGGCATCCCGGTGATGTCTGCCGATGCGCTCGAGATTGACCGCGCCCGAAGTGTGGCTCTCGTTATCGGCATAATTCGCCTGATTGCCAACCTGTGGAGCCTGACGGCCGAGGCAGCGGGCAAAGGTCGTAAGACACGCCGCGTGCGTGCTTCGATGATGCTGTGCCGCTTCGAGCTGGCCTTGTATCGCAACGGTACGAACGGCGGAGCTGATGCGGACGATGGTGCGCTTGTGAAAACTATCGAGGAGGTTATGGACGACTTGGCCAACGACCGCCTGAGTGACGACTTCCGCGAGCAACTGGAGCACATCTTGGCGCTGCATCCGTCGACGCTGATGTCCTTGGCGGATATGATTGTCGCCACCTTTGTGCCGCAGGAAATGGCGCAGCGCGAAATGGTGTACCTGAGCGCCCTGTCGGACACGCTGATGGATTACTCCAACCTGTACGGCAACGATATCTACGAGTTCCTGGATTGGTGGGATAGGCAATCCAAACATCCCACGGTCAAGGCTTCGGGCGACACGGACGCCGTCAACGTCGTCACCATACACTCGGCCAAAGGCTTGCAGTATCCGTGTGTGCATCTGCCGTATATGGATTTCAACCTTATTGATGCGAAAAAAGTCGAAAGCGAATGGGTGGCATCGAAAGCCCTCAAGGGTCTAATCCCGGACAAGGTGCTGCCCCCGGCGGTGTTTATACGCTATAGCAAGGATATGAATGAGTATAATACCGGCTTCAAAGATGCGTATATGGCCAATTGTCGCGCCAAGGCTACCGACAGCATCAATAAGGCTTATGTGGCGCTTACGCGTCCCGAACGCGAGCTGGATATATATGTCAGCGCAAAGTCGTCGCAGGCGTTGTCGCGCGACGAAAATACGGGGGCCATCATCGCCGCCGGATTGGATGCCGGGAAGCCGTTTGATGTCTCCTTGGTCAGCGCTGTCGCCGCCATTGACGGCAATACGCCCGTGCCCGATGGTTACGAAAACCGCGACCCGGCGGTCATCGAGGCTCTGGCCGAGCATTTCGAGAGCGCGACAGAGTATGTCTACGGCGCCGATACGCATCCGGATTATGGTGAAGACACGAAGGATGATACGGCCGATGACCTGAACTACGGCACGTACATACGCGACGATACAGCCATAGTCACGCGTGTGGATGCAATCACGCGCATAGATGATGGCGAGGAAGGCTTCGATGACGAGGATGACGAACCGGCTCCCCCCGAAGCGCATGTCCTGGTGGACGGAATATACGAGAACGAGGAGGTGCGTCAGGCTGCCATACGCGGCAAGGTGCTGCACGAAGTCCTCAGCGGCATACGCCGCCCCGAGGATGTATATGATGATGCGGTGGTGACGCCGCTGTGTCGCTGTGCCAGTGCTCATTACCTGCGTCATACGCATAATTACAAAGTTTATCTGGACGATTTACGTGCATTATTCGGTGATGGCGGCACCAATGATGCCGGGCTGCGCCGTTGGTTTGTGGAGACGGACGATAGCATGGAGGAGCAGCCCATATTTGTGCCGCCCGTGCATCCGGATGACGAGGACGACTTCGGCCGGCTGCTGCGTCCGGACCGCGTGGTGATACACGATGGCGTTATGGAAGTCGTCGATTTCAAATTCACCACCCGTGAATATCCCGCCCATCATCGGCAAGTCCACGAATATTGCCGCATCCTTCACATGATATATCCCGAGTATCCCATAAAAGGATACCTGTGGTATATGGACCGCCACGCCGTAGTTCCCGTCAAGCTCGACTGATCAGATAGTAAATCCTGTAAGAGGGGTAAGTCTTATGGGAATTATGAGAATCACGAGAGGGATGGGATTTATGAGACGGGTGATAGAATGTATGAGAATTATGGGATGAGGAGATGGATGAGATTTATGAGAATTGTGCCATTGTTCCCATAATTCCTATTGCTTACATTATTCCCACAATATCCATTATGGAAGCGTATAGGCACAAAAAAAACGCGTGTTGACGCGTTCGAATTTGTGCGCGGCACATTTCTATGCCTTGCTGTCCGAGGACGCCCGGATGGCGCCGCTCGGGGTTGCTTTTCGTGGATTTGTTTGTGTGTTAATTAGTAAAAACTATATCTATATATTACCCTATGAGAAACCATGTATTAGATTTTTCTGATGCAAAGGTAGACAAATGCTGTGATTGCATCCAAATTTTCCACGTTAAATATCTTTAATTAAGCCTATTTGTGGCATTTTGTCCGAATTTCGGCTCTTTTAATGCCCTTTTTGATGTCTGTTGCGGCGCAATCGGCGCAAAAATTGCACACAAGTATACCAATCAAATAGATGGGCGGGGTCGGTACGAACAAAAGCCCGTAACCCGAGATAGTCCCGTATACCCCACCGAGATAGTCCCGTATAAAACTCCGAGACAACCCATCGGCAAAAAAGAAGAAAGAAACCATTCGGCCATGCGGCTTTGAGGTTTCCTTCTTCTCAGATAGTAGTCTTACCAGGATTCGAACCTAGACAGACAGAACCAAAAACTGTAGTGCTACCATTACACCATAAGACTATCGTGATGCCCAAGCGCGGCGCTCCGCGCCTTAAGCGCTGCAAAGTTACGTATATTTTCCCATTCTCGCAAAATTTCTCGCAAAAAATCCTTCCGAAAAAATTTTCTCCCCCTTATTGCAATATAAAAAAAATATAACTAACTTTGCGGATGCAGACCGAAACGCAGAAGCCCGGTCCGGGGTTAAGCGGGAAGGGATGCAAAAAACATAATAGAAAGCGTTTACTCGACGCTCTTTCTTGACGTTCCGAAACTTCGCAACTTTCAGAAATCTTCGTCAAGGATGCAGCAAACAGTGGATGTCCTGTGGATATGTATATTCCGCCAACGACACGCATGTGAATGCCGCTTGTTGGTGTGTTTACACATATTACGCGTGAGGCTTCTGCATATTTGCTCGTTCTACGAAGATGGGCAATGCGAAGGCCTCGGAACGTGAGAGCGAGCAAAAGTACAGACTCTCACGCTTTTTTTGTACCCGCTCGAATCCGGAGAAGTCTATAGAGCATTGCCTTTCTTCTTATAATATTGGATTGTCATATTGCTTGACTGATTTGACTTATTATGAGAATATTACTTTTTCTTAAAAACCTTTTTATTCCAGTCCATGAGAGGAAGATTTCAGAGATATCTCGTAGGATTAGAGAATTGCAGGATTACAGAATAACGAAGGCATCCAAATCAAAGTATTTAGATAATTCTGACTTTGAGGTTGATACTAAAAAGGTCAGTAGGGAGATACGAATATTCGAGCCAAAAGACTTATGTATGGAAGTCTCGATGCGTTCATTAAAAGAAAAACGCATCGAACGCGAAAGGAATAGGATAGAAGGTCTTCGTAATCAAGTGGCACGCAATATGCAGAGTGTTGGAATGCTTCTTAATAGTAACGAGGTCGATAAAGCGGAGAATTTGTTGATAGAAACTTATTCAACGATTAAGGAACTGAATAATCAGGATCTTTTTGACTCATATAATAGGCTTGAGAGGAAGATTTCATCGTTAAGAGAAGAATTACGTTATAAAGAGATTGAACGTAAACGAATTGAGCGAGAACGAGAAGAAGAGGAATGTAGGAAAAAGGAAGAGCAAGAACGTCTTAAAAAAGAGCATTTAGAAATAGCACGGGTGCGAAGGGAGCAAAAAGCCCGTGAATACGAAGAGACGCTTCAAGTAGAGAATCAGAAAAGAATCCTCGAGCGAAAGAGATTATTAGAAATTGTAACATGCAAAAAGAATAATGCCGAGGATTTCTTAAATTACCTAAGAATTAAAGGTATAAAGTATTTCTATCATTTCACTGATGAGATGAACTTGGTATCAATACGCAAACATGGTGGGCTATATTCTTGGTATTATTGTCAAAACAACAACATTCGTATACCAAATGCTGGTGGAGATCAGATGTCAAGAGCTTTGGATTCAAGGCATGGGCTACAGGACTATGTACGCTTGAGTTTTTGCTCTGATCATCCGATGCAATATTCTTTGATGAAAAGGGGCGCGAATCTTGTTTTGTTAAAAATCAAAATTGAGGTTGCTGGATTTAGAGATACACAGTTTTCAAATATGAATGCTGCGGCGAAAGATGTTGCGCATGGACCTTCATTCGAGGATTTATGTCGAGTAAACATATATGCAGTAAAGCAAACATTTGTAAAACGTGAAGATGAAATCTTTCAGGAGCATCAAGCTGAATGTATGGTGAAAACGTTTATCCCGATTGAATACATTGAAAATATAGACAATCCAATAAGGGTGTAGAATGATATATATTGAAAGTAAGAGAAGAAAGGTTGAGCGTATTCAGACGCAATATCCGGAGGCTGATATATTGGATATTACATCGGTCTCTATATACGCATATGCGAGATTATTAAGCCCATTCTATCCACATGGTAATATCCCTGTTCCGTTCACACCGAATGTTTATTCAATGTCAGTTGAGGGGATTTGGCAAGGGCTGAAGGTTTTTGAATTGTATGATGTGGACGTTTCAAAATTTCAAAATGCGACAATGAAAGGTATGAAGCGAACGGTTAGGCGTTTTGGTAAACCACTTGGGCATCGCCAGGGCGTTTGGGGCGAAAAATTATTAGATTATTTTGAGGCGCGAATACAAATATACCTTCCTTCGTATAAGTGGGTTCTTGACAATGTGCCGCAAGTTAAGGCTATTGTAAAGAGAATTGCAGAAAGAGCTATAAATCATGATATAGTCTTTTTAGATTATAATACTAATGATGATTATAGAGATCTGACTGCCCCTTTGTCTCATGCTGGGTTACTAAAAATGTATATAGAAGGAAAATACCCGAACTTGAATGACAATAAGGTACTTAGTTCGCAGAAAGCTCCGGAAGAGCGCAAAATAGGATAGATAATAACAAATATCTAAACAATACTAATATAAATTATTATATGTATAATCATGGAAGATTCTGAGATAATACTTTTGGCTGTAGCAATCATGGTCGTTCTTGTTGTTATTGCACTTCAAATTAAATCGTTTTTAGATACAAGGGCAAAAATCAGTAAACTTACATGTTTTTTTCCTGATATAAGTAAACTATCTATAATCCATTCTTCTATAAAAAAATCCGATATAGAAACACCGTCTGCGCTAAAGTATTTCTTAAAGAATCCGCGTAAACGTATGGATAATACCCCACTATCATCCGACGCGTATGAAGAATGTTCATCAATTCCACAAGATGAATATGTAGATGTTGACTTAATTAAGGACGTAGAACGCGAAGGCTTCTTATTCAATGAAGTTATTGATGAAACTAACGCCTATCTTTGTAAGAATGTTGGAACGTCTGCTGATTTTACTATACTTGAAAGTATTTGTAACAGCAAAGTAATGGCCGTGGAAACAGAGATACAGAATACTATAAATGTGCCGCTATACCTTGGCCTTGGTGGCACTTTTATCGGCATAATAGTGGGACTCGTGGGTGTTGTGTCTAATATCGATGTTATTTTTGGCAAGGGCTCTGCTGAGGTAACATCGTCTCCGATACAAGCTTTACTTGTGGGTGTTGTTATTGCGATGTTCGCAAGTTTTGTAGGGCTGGGACTTATGACATGGAATTCTGCTGTTGAGCATAAAAACGCATTGCGAATTTGCGATAAGGACAAAATATCTTATTTTGATTTCTTGCGCCGAGAATTGATGCCATCGTTATCGAATAGTATGGCGTCTAGTCTAAACTCTCTTAAAAGTGTTTTAGGTGAGTTTATCGGGAAATTCGGAGGAAATCTATCTGCATATAATGCCTCCGCCGAAATTCTTAATGACAACATAGAAAAACAGCACTTGTTGCTTGTTGAAGTTAATAAGATGAATCAACTTCAGATTGCAACTACGATAGCGGATGCATTTAAGCAGCTAAATCAGTCAGCACAAGCAATCTCCACGTTTCACAGGTATCAAGAAGATTTAAATTCTACTATTGAAAAAGTAGATATCGCACTTTCTCGGATTGACAATATTATATGTTCATTTGATGATTTTGCCAAGGCGCTAGCTATAGTGGTCGAAAATCAAGGCGTTACAACAGCGCTGCAGACGGCCTTTAAGGCATCAATAGAACAACATTTCCCTATCGGGGCTGAGGCTCGTGAGATTTGGCGAAAGGAGTTTGATATCTTAACGGCTGATGCGAAAGCTGTAACAGAGGAGCTGAATAGTCAACTAAAAGCCTCTACAGAATACATTCGTTTGTTTACGGAAACGAATAAAGATTCATTCCTTGCTCTTGGAAATCTTGAAGAAGTTTTGGATTCGCTTGTAAAGTATGCAAATGTTCAGGCAACATGTTATAAGGACCTTAAGGATGAAATTCAGGCCATGAAAGAGTATCAATCTAAAGCTGAAGCTAATCAGTCAAGGTTGAATGCAGATCTTCTCATTGCCGTAAAGGAGATGATGGCAGCAGTTAAAGCGATAAAGAACGTATAGAATGACTAATATGAAACAAAGCGATTCTTTTTGGACAAGCTATTCAGACTTAATGACTAGTCTGTTTTTTGTTATGTTGGTTTTGTTTATTGTCTGCCTTGTTAAGGTAAATGGCGTTAATCATGAATTAAGGCGGGCGAAAGATGCAGCTGTTGGTAAGGCCGAAAAGTTAGAGAGCATACTTCAACTAAAAGAGCAGTTTAAAATATTATCAAAATCTACCTGTCTTGAATATGATTCCAATAGAAAGATGTTTTATGCTAAAGATTTTCAAGAAAAGGAGATTTTTATGCCCTTTGATGATAAAATAAAAGAAGTTTTTCTCCCTCTTGTCGATCGTGTTGGAAATGATCTTATAAGAATTCTTAGTGAACTAAATTCAAATCGTCGATTTAGTTATCAGCTAGTGATTGAAGGTAATGCCGCCATTCCATGGGAAAAGATGCAAGACGGTTCATATAATCCGGATAATGTAGAAGTATATAAATTGAGTTATTGTCGTGCTTTAGCATTGTATAATAGATGGAAATCTAAGGGTCTTGACTTTCGTCAATACAATACAGAGATTGTTATAGCTGGTAGTGGGTTTAATGGCATTAATCGAGATAATGTTATAGAGGACTATAATAAAAGATTTATCATTCAGATTATTCCAAAAATTGATCGTCCCGAATGAGTCTTATTGTTTGTGTCCTGTTGATACTAAGTATTGTTATAGCTAGTGTTTTTGCTGTTAACAAAATTAGTGAGAATGTGAATGAGAATGATATATTCTCAAGTCGCAAAATAAAAGTGATGGCCTTAGTTGGTAAAGATTGGGGCAGCCTAAATAAATCTGATAAAAAGATTATATCATCATTTCCGAAAGAAATGTGGCTTGAATGGTCAGATAGGCTTAATCAATTAATAATTGTTTCTACGAAGTATGCAGATGTTATGTCGGCGTATATTCTCCAGTATTATTCATATGTAAGTAAGCAACCGCATTTTTGTGAGTATAAATTGTTCTCTCCTGTAGCAAATAGATGTAAGGTGTTGCTTGAGTGTATGAGGTTTGAGGACATATTGCACCTTTCAATGATAACTGAGGATGATTGGCAAAAAAGACAACGGGTAAAGAAAATAGCAGAGTCCATCTGTCTTAATAATACTGATGCTATTCGAGAAATTAAGATAACAAAACAGCCATTGTTAGATGAAGATATAGTAAGGCTGGATAAAAGGATACAACAAATTCAGAAACGGTATGTTGTTGCGTCGGAATATAAAACTTGGATTAAGAAGCAATCGGATTATTGCGACACTATTTTTAACTTATATGATGGGTCGAAGAATGAATTTTGCTGCTATCAATATGAGGTTGCATTCAAAAGGCCATTGCCTTCAGGAGCGGTTGTGAACGATAGTTTTAACATATATCAGTTTTTTTATGATTGTGAATCTCCGTTTTATGAGGAACAACAAAAACAATTGAATTTCCATATGGTACAGCCTCAGACATTGCAGAAGTTTAAGGACGGAAGATGGCATTGCAATGACGCTGTGTATGATGAAATAGTGGCATTTATCAAGATGCTGTCTGACGGCAATGAACTGCTTGTGGTTTTTAATAATCATACGGCGTATAAATGGAGTGATGGAACGTATAATTTCCATTATGCATATTTAAAGTCTTGTCTTGAGAAAACTGGGGTTCCATATATTAACATAGAGCAACTTGCATCGATAGCGGACGGTTTTGACTATGGTTCAATTTTTGTTTTTGATTTAATTACGGTTAATGAGGATTTGTTGCTTACGTCTAAACTGATTGCGGAGGTGTTTTCTATAAAGGTCCCCACTATAGTTTGGTGTTCCTTAATCAAAGAATTCGATAAGGATGAAATGGAAGAGCTGTGTAAGCTTGCAACAAAGGATGTGTCCCAATGATGAGCTTGAGTCGCGAGCATTTTTCGGGCATTTTGTCTCGCCCTGAAAAAAGTTGACTCATAAAAGAGTCAAAAGATGATAAGATTTCAGAGTCTGCCGAGACAAAAGCGGCAAGCCATTTGCGATGAAGTCTTGCGACTTTATGTGGAAATAGATCTCAGATATGGAGAAATCGCAGAAGTAAAAGAAGTAAAAGGGAAATAAGTTTGCACAATTGAATATATTGTGTGTAACTTTGCGTCAGAACATCCAGAGATAACAATCATGAGAAAGAAAAGAACAGAAGCCGGCGAGGAAGATTACGACAAGCTGCGGGCGGAGGCGGAGCGGCTGCGCAAGGAGCTTCGAGAGCAGAAAATGCGGGCAGAGGCTCTTGATACGATGATCGATGTGGCAGAGGAAATGTTTGACATACCGATTAGGAGAAAAACTGACGATAAAAGGTGAAATGCCGGTATGTGCGGCATTCCTGTGTCTATGCGGGTTTGGTGTTGTGCATGCGGAATGGGAAAGTTTTGCTCGGCGGAGGGGGTGATTGCGGTTACGGAAAAAAGTTGTATTTTTGTGGGTGAATAAGAAGGGATGCGTCCGGGCGGTATGCCGTCTCGGGACGTGGTTCTGTATGCTCGTCCCACGGGCATATAATCGGGACACTCAGAACGGATGCGCTTCGGACGAACCTCAAGCGGAGGCACTCAGAACGGACGCTTCGGACGGAGGTCGAGAGATGAACCGCATCCTGATAATGAATGTTTTTGATAATGAATGATTTGTCATCGAATAATATGAATAAGGATACTCACGATATAGATGCTTGGGGCAATGGCGCGCGCGGCGGAAATTCTGCCGCGGCTGAAACGGGCCGTGGCGTGGTCAGTGCCGTGGCCGCTCGCGAGGGTGCGGCGGCTGAGGGCTCGGGCGAGGCTTTGCGCGAGGCTGTGGGCGGCGAGTATAAGTATGGCTTTGTGAGTGATATCGATACGGATATCATTCCGCAGGGCCTGAATGCGGATATCGTGCGCCTGATTTCGCAAAAGAAGGGCGAGCCGGACTGGCTGCTCGATTTCCGTCTGCGTGCATACGAGCATTGGCGGACGTTGACGCCGCCTAAGTGGGGGCATTTGCAGATGCCGGATATTGATTTTCAGGCGTTGAGCTATTACGCTGCGCCGCGTCGTAAGTCGGACGCGCCTAAGAGCCTGGAGGAAGTGGACCCGGCAATTTTGGATACGTTCAATCGGCTGGGCATCTCGCTGGACGAGCAGAAGGCGCTGTCGGGCATGGCCGTGGATGCGGTTATGGACAGCGTGTCGGTGAAGACAACGCATAAGGAGAAGTTGGCCGAGATGGGCATTATCTTCTGCTCGTTTTCGCAGGCTGTGCGCGATTATCCCGACTTGGTGCGGCGCTACCTGGGCAAGGTGGTGCCGTATACGGACAATTTCTATGCGGCGCTCAACAGCGCGGTGTTCTCCGACGGGTCGTTTGTGTATATCCCCAAGGGGGTGCGCTGTCCGATGGAGTTGTCTACGTACTTCCGTATCAATGCTGCGGGCACGGGCCAGTTTGAGCGTACGCTCATCGTGGCCGACGACGATGCGTATGTGAGTTACCTTGAGGGCTGTACGGCGCCTATGCGTGACGAGAATCAGTTGCACGCGGCCATCGTCGAGATTGTGGCCGAGGAGCGTGCCGAGGTCAAGTATTCGACGGTGCAAAACTGGTATGCCGGCGACCGCGAAGGTCGTGGCGGCGTGTACAACCTCGTGACCAAGCGCGGTTTGTGTCGCGGCGACCACTCGAAAATCTCGTGGACGCAAGTGGAGACCGGCAGCGCCATCACGTGGAAGTATCCCGGGTGCATCCTCAAGGGGGACGGCAGCGTGGGCGAGTTTTACAGCGTGGCTGTGACCAATAATTTCCAGCAAGCCGATACGGGCACCAAGATGATACATTTGGGACGTGATACGCGTTCGACCATCGTAAGCAAGGGTATCAGCGCCGGCCGCAGCCAAAACAGCTACCGAGGCCTGGTGCGCGTGGCTTCCGGGGCTTCCGGGGCGCGCAACTACACGCAATGCGACTCGCTGCTGCTTGGAGACAGATGCGGTGCGCACACTTTTCCCGACATAGATGTCGCCACCGATGACGCTGTGGTCGAGCACGAGGCCACGACGTCCAAAATCAGCGAGGAGCAGCTGTTTTACTGCAATCAGCGCGGCATCCCCACCGAGGAGGCTGTGGGACTGATAGTCAACGGCTATGCCAAAGAAGTTATGAATAAATTGCCGATGGAGTTTGCCGTGGAGGCACAGAAGTTGCTTTCCATCACCCTCGAAGGGTCTATCGGCTGAGAAATCGGATATACAGCATATACATATGAGCAACGATATATTATTACAAGTCAAGGGGCTACGAGCCTCTACGACCGAGGGTAAGGAAATTCTCAAGGGTATCGACCTGACCATCCGTCCGGGTGAGGTGCACGCCATCATGGGGCCCAACGGCTCGGGCAAGAGCACACTCAGCGGCGTACTGGCCGGCGATCCGCGTTTTGTGGTGACTGCCGGCACTGCCACTCTGGGCGATGCCGACCTGCTGGCGCTGTCGCCCGAGGATCGTAGTCACGAGGGGTTGTTTCTGTCCTTCCAGTACCCAGTGGAAATACCCGGGGTGAGCATGGTCAACTTTATGCGTGCGGCTGTCAATGCCAAGCGCCGTTACCAAGGCCTTGAGCCACTGGGCGCCGCAGACTTCCTGAAACTGATGCGCCAAAAGCGCTCCGTCGTCGAGTTGGACAATAAATTGGCCTCGCGCTCGGTGAACGAAGGCTTTTCCGGCGGCGAGAAAAAACGCAACGAAATCTTCCAGATGGCAGTACTCGAGCCTCGGCTGAGCATTTTGGACGAGACGGACTCGGGCCTCGACATCGACGCCCTACGCATCGTTGCCTCCGGAGTCAATCGTCTGCGTACCGATCGCAACGCCACCATAGTGATTACGCACTACCAGCGCTTGTTGGACTACATCAAGCCTGACGTAGTACATATATTATATAAGGGACGTATCGTCTACACCGGCGGCCCCGAGTTGGCGCTCGAACTTGAGCAGCGCGGCTACGACTGGATCAAGGAACAAGTGGACGAAGTCTAATGAAAGGGCAGAGCATGAACGCCAATCCATTACAACAATACATCGATTTGGCCCGCGAGCACCGCGACCTTCTCGAGAGCGGCTCGCCGGCGGTGATGAACGCCCTGCGCGACCGTGCCGCCGAGGTGTGCGCCTCCGTGGAGCTGCCTCGTGATGGCAGCCGGCCCTATCTGTATACCTCGCTGCGCCGGATGTTTGCGCCCGACTTAGGCGTCAATATTTCGCGCTTGCCTTTTAGTGCTACCGCTGCCGATGCTTTCCGTTGTCGTGTGCCCAATATCAGTACAGCCGTCGGCATCGTGGCCAATGATACTTTTGCAGACGATCAACCCGGCTTATCCAACCTTGGCGCCGGTGTCACCGTGTGCAGCCTGCGCCGTGCCGCCACTCTGATGCCCGAAGTGCTGCAACGTCATTATGGCACCATTGTAGACATTGAAGACATGCGCAATGGCGATCGTGCCGCCGTGGCCCTGAACACACTTTTGGCACAGGACGGCATCCTTGTACATGTTGCACGCGGCGTACATGTCGATCGTACCATCCAGCTGGTGCAGGTGCTCAATGCCGCCGCACCGACCCTGGCTGTACGCCGTATGCTCATCGTCCTCGAAGCCGGCGCCGATGCATCGCTACTGTTGTGCGACCACACCGCCCCCGGCGCTGCCGCGTCTACCATCTCGCAGGTCACGGAGGTATACCTCGGCGAAGATGCTTCGCTGTCACTATATACGCTCGAGGAATCAGCCTCGGACACCTCGCGCCTATGTCGTACCGGAGTTTGTACCGGCCGTGGCGCACGCCTGTCCATGGCGCCGGTTACTCTGCTGTGCGGCACCAGTCGCAACAACATCGCCGTGTCCCTCGAGGGGGAGGGCGCCGAGTGCAACATCAACGGTATGGCCCTGGCCGATGGCTCCATGGTGGCCGACAACAATTCGGTGGTCTACCACAAGGCGCCGCGCTGCACCACCTTGCAAAATTTCCGCTACGTAGTCGATGACCAAGCCCGCGGCTCTTTCGAGGGCATGATACATGTAGCCAAGGGAGCGCATCACACCAACGGCGAACAAAACAATCGCAATGTTCTGCTGTCCGACGGTGCTCGTATGCACTCGCTGCCGCAGCTCGAAATATACTGTGACGACGTCAAATGCGGTCACGGCAGCGCCACCGGGCGCCTGGACGAGCGCCAGATGTTCTATATGCAAAGCCGCGGCATCCCCGCCGCCGAGGCGCGCACGATGCTTATCCAAGCATTTATGGCGGATATCTTGGACGCAATACGACTGGAGCCGCTGCGTCTGCGTCTGCAGATGCTTGTTGACAATCGCCTGCGTCGAGATGCCGCACCTTCGGGATGCGCCGACTGCAATATTTGTCCGCAATAATATATCACAAGACAATGTCCGACACCAAATTAGACATAGAAAATATCCGCGGCCAATTTGCCATACTCAGCCGCAAGGTCAACAATCGTCCGCTTGTCTATCTGGACAATGCCGCCACTTCGCAGACCCCGGCACGCGTCCTCGACACTCTCAATGAGATGTATACCTGCCATCATGCCAACGTCCACCGCGGCGTCCATAGCATTTCGCAGGAGGCGACAGACCGTCTCGAGCACGTGCGCCATCGCGTAGCACTTCGACTTGGCGCCGCTTCGGATCAGGAAATCATCTTTACGCGCGGCACCACCGAGGCCGTCAATCTTGTGGCCGATACCTATTGCCGACTGCTCTCGCCCGGCGATGAAATCCTCGTGACGGTCATGGAGCATCACTCGGATATCGTTCCTTGGCAATTGGCGGCCCAACGTAACGGGTTGAAAGTCCGCGCCGCCGGCATCCGTCCGGATGGGGCGCTGGATCTCGACTCGGTGTCCGCTATCCTATCCGAGGGTCGCGTGCGCCTTGTCGCTGTCTGCCATGTCTCTAACGTCTTGGGTACGGTCAATTCCGTGCGCCGTATCGCCGATTTGGCACATGCCGCCGGTGCCGTCGTCCTGGTGGACGGGGCTCAGGCAGCCGCGCACATGCGCATAGACGTGGCCGCCCTCGGCGCTGATTTCTACGCCTTTTCGTCGCACAAAATGTACGGCCCCACCGGCGTCGGCGTCCTATACGGGCGACGCGAATTGCTGGATCGGATGCCGCCGTATCAGGGTGGCGGTGAGATGATTGCACACGTGGATATCGACCATACGACCTTTGCCGATTTGCCTTTCAAATTCGAGGCCGGAACGCCCGATTTTACCGCCGTGGCCGCCTTCGATGCTGCTTTCGACTTTATTGACAGCATCGGCATCGATGCAATGGCCGCCCACGAACATACGCTGCTTGACGAGGCCACGCGTCTGATGCGCGACCGTCTACCCGGCGTACGCATCTTCGGCACCACGCCCGACAAAGAGCCCGTGATTTCGTTCCTCCTCGAGGGCATACACCACTATGATACCGGGATGCTGCTGGACCAACTCGGCATAGCCGTTCGTACCGGACACCATTGCGCTCAGCCGCTGATGACGGCACTCGGCATCGAAGGTTGTGTACGAGCCTCATTTGCAGTGTACAACACCTTGGACGAAGTGCACGCCTTTGTCGACGGCCTTGTTCGCGTCCAAAACATGATAAAGAATTAACACCCAAAGGCGATGTTTTGCCACGCCTAATTCAGCCACGTATGCACAAAACCATCCTCATAACACTCCTCACGCTACTTTCGGCCATCCTGCCGGGATGTTCCGGACCGGACTCTTTCGAAGTCAAAGGCCACGTCAAAGGCGATGCAACCATCAATCTCAGAGCATTATACTACGTTGACGGGGCGCTCCAAAGCTCGATATTCCCGGCCGATCGAGGCTCGTTTGCCTTCAAGGGACGTGCGCCCGAGGGCGCCGTTGTCGAGATTTTGGACAACGATTACCGACTGCTCGGGCGCTTCTATGCCGTGAATGGCGATGAAATAGACGTGACCATAGACCCCAAATCGCCGGCAGCGATGAAAGTCGAGAAAGGCAACGAGGCCGCCATACGCTGGGCGCAATGGCTCAACGCCAATGCCAAGATTCTTGACGGTCGCAACAGTAAGGCTATCAACGCCTTGGTCGCAAAATACGTCAAGGCTCATCCGCAAGACATCGTCTCAACACTGATTGTCACCACCGTATATGACGCTTCGGCCGACCCGGAGGGAGCGTCTAAGTTGTTGTCTTCCATCGCGCCCGAGGCTCGTCCGACGGCGCTGACAGATGCCTTTGCCACGCTGCTGACGTATGCGGATACAAGCGCCGGCAAACGTCGCGTTTCTCCGTTGACGCTTATGGCTCAGGGTGATACGGTGACCACCTTCAGCCCGCGTAAACACAGACTTAGCCTTCTGGTATTCTCGGACGAAAACAGCGGACGCGCCGATAGTATCGTCCCGGCGCTGCGACGCCTTCGCAAGGCTCACACCGACAAAGCATTGGGCATAATAGATATTTCGCTGGATACCGACACCCTGGCATGGCAGAGCAGTACGCGCAACGATACCGCCACTTGGGATGCCGCATGGGGTACGGGAGGCATAGCTTCGGCAGCGCTGAGGCCGCTGGCCATACCCCGGCTTCCGTACTTCATCGTCACGGATAGTGTCGGCTCGCAGATTTATCGTGGCGCATCCATATCACAGGCGCTCAAGAAGATAGATAAATAGGCTGTAATCCGCTAATTATAATCTCCGTATGCTTGTCAAGATACACGGCGCTGCCATTCAAGGCATAGATGCCATAGGCGTGGACATAGAACTGACCGCTGTCCACAATCCATCGACCATCATTACTATCGTGGGCCTGCCGGACACTGCCGTCAAAGAGTCGGTGGACCGTGTGCGCTCGGCCATACGCGAAAGCGGATACGCCGTGCCTACCGGGATTACCACCATCAACCTCGCCCCGGCGGATGTCAAGAAGGAGGGTAGTGCATACGACCTGCCCATTGCTATTGCGCATCTTATAGCCAATGAGGTGATTTCGGCGCCCTCGGTGGACCGTTTTATGATTATGGGCGAGTTGTCGCTTGACGGCAGCGTCCGCCCCATACGCGGCGCCTTGTGTATGGCCATTCTGGCTCGTAACGCAGGTTTCGACGCCATTATCCTTCCGCGAGACAATGCGGCGGAGGCAGCCGTCGTCGACGGTATCGATGTCATCGGTGTCGAAAATCTCAAGCAGGTGGCCAATCTGCTATGCGGTGCGGCTGACATCGCCCCCACGCGCAGTGATGTGGACGCACTGTTTGCTACGACGGACAATGACAATGCTTTGGATTTCAGCGATGTGCGAGGCCAGGAAGAGGTCAAGAAAGCTTTGGAAATTGCGTGTGCCGGCGGCCACAATATTCTGATGATAGGCTCGCCCGGCTCGGGCAAATCGATGATGGCCAAGCTGTTGCCTACGATTTTGCCGCCGTTGACCCTGGAAGAGGCGCTGGAAACCACGCGAATACACTCGGTTGCCGGGAAATTGCCCGGCGGAAGCCATCTGCTTACGCGTCGCCCGTTCCGTGCACCGCACCATACTATTTCGCCCGTCGCACTTGTGGGCGGCGGCGTCAATCCCATGCCCGGCGAGATTTCGCTGGCGCATAACGGGGTATTGTTTTTGGACGAGTTCCCTGAATTCAACCGTCAGGTATTGGAAGTGTTGCGACAGCCGCTCGAGGATGGCGACATCTGCGTCAGCCGCGCCAAATACTCGGTGACTTACCCGGCACGCTTTATGCTCGTGGCATCCATGAATCCCTGTCCGTGTGGCTATTACAATCATCCTACGCGTATGTGCACCTGCCCTCCCGGTGCTGTTTTGCGCTATAAAAATCGTATTTCGGGGCCGCTATTAGACCGTATAGACCTGCACGTACAGGTCCAGCCGGTGGACTTCAATACCCTCGCCGACAGCGCTCCGGCCGAAAGTAGCGCCGAGATTCGCGCGCGCGTCATTGCTGCCCGCGAAATCCAGCGCCGCCGTTTTTCCAATATCGAGGGCGTACACTGTAATGCGCAGATGAACAGCAATTTGATACGCCGATTCTGCGCCATAGACGACCGTGGTCGAGCAATACTCGAACGGGCGATACGTCTATACGGTTTTTCGGCGCGCGCTTACGACCGCATATTGCGCGTAGCTCGCACCATCGCCGACCTCGAGGGTCTTGATGCAATCGATGCGCGTCACATCGGACGTGCTTGCATGATGCGTTCTTTCGAACGCGAGGACTGGGGCGTGACCAACCTCAATCCCTCCAAACGTCAAAATTGACGTCTACCTTCATATTGTATAACGAGGGCGCCGGCTTCGTCGGCCCGCCCGGCTTTATCGCTAAAAAAAAGGTGTCGGCGCTTTATTTTTGAGTTGCAGGGCCGGAGTGTAATGGCTGAATTGATAAAATGCTATTTAATACGCTTGTATACTCGCGTCTGGCACTGCGGTTGGCTTTCTTTTTGTAATGACTGTATTTGTTTAATAGTTAAATTCCGTTAAAATTCAAGAAAAAAAGGGGAGAAAGTTTTGCCGGTAACGGGAAAAGGCGTAACTTTGCATCCGCT